>LUMV01000244.1_pt1 | contig 27871 bp, 20 predicted proteins | sample 729731 | NCBI WGS metagenome assembly LUMV01 (sample SAMN03860301, study PRJNA289734) | marine metagenome | biome: seawater column; feature: ocean; material: water; isolation source: Red Sea water column Station 192 - depth 200m | place: Saudi Arabia: Red Sea | collected 2011-10-15 | depth 200 m
CCATTGCGGCGGCGCAGCAGCGCGCGGTCGACCAATTGTGGGCGCATGCCGATTTTGCGATCGCGGGCGACGACGCGCTGGCGCAGGCGCTGCGTTTCGACCTGTTCCAGCTCCACCAGTCGGCCAGCCGCGACCCGGAACACAGCATCGCGGCCAAAGGGCTGTCGGGCGAAGGCTATGAGGGCCATTATTTCTGGGACGCCGAATCCTTCATGCTCCCGGTGCTGGCGCTCCAGATGCCCGACCGGGCGCGCACCCTGCTGCAATATCGTATCGGCAAGCTTGCGGCGGCGCGGGCGCATGCGCGCGGCATCGGCCATGCGCGCGGCGCGCTCTATCCGTGGCGGACGATCGGCGGGGCCGAATGTTCGTCGCACTATCCGACGGGGTCGGCGCAATATCATATCAACGGCGACATCGCGCATGGCGTCGCTTTGTATGTCGCAGCGACGGGCGATAGCGACTTCCGCCGTGCCGCGGCCGAAATGCTGTTCGAAACCGCGCGCATCTGGCCCGAGATCGGTGCCTTCGACCCGCGCCGCGGCGGTGCCTTTTGCATCTATGGCGTGACCGGGCCCGACGAATATTCGGCGCTGGTCGACAATGATTATTACACCAACGCGATCGCGGCGCGCCACCTTGCCTATGCTGCCGACACCGCCGACTGGCTGGCGCACACCGATCCCGAGGCCTTCGCGGCGCTGGCGCAGGCCATCGGCCTCGACGCCGAAGAAGTCGCGATGTGGCGCCGCGCCGCCGAGGCGATGTGGTTGCCGGTCGATGCAGAGGCCGGGGTAAGCCCGCAGGACGACGCCTTTCTGGGACGCCCGAAGCTGGCTGATCTGGCACCGCTCGACGAGCGCGGGCCGCTGCTGATGCGCTATCACCCGATGATCCTGTTCCGGCACCAGATCGCCAAGCAGGGCAATGTGCTGCAGGCGATGGCGATGGATCTCGTGTCGTTGCCGCTCGCGCTGCAGCGGCGCAATTTCGACTATTACAGCCGCGTCACCGCGCATGATTCGACATTGTCGTCGGTCGCCTTCGCGATCGTGGCGGCGCGGCTCGGCGAAGATGCGGAGGCGCTCGATTTCCACCGCGAGGCCGCCTTCGTCGATCTGGAAAATCGCCACGGCAACACCTCGCACGGCCTGCATATGGCGGCGTTGGCGGGAAGCTGGCTGGTGCTTGCGCACGGTTGGGGCGGCCTGCGGCTCGGCGGCGATAGCCCCGCCTTCGCGCCGCGCATCCCGGCCGGGTGGACGCGCTATCATTTCCGCTTGATGTGGCGCGGCAGCGTGATCGAGGTTGCGATCGATGCCGAAGGGGCGACCTATCGCCGCCTGTCGGGCGCGCCGGTCGAGATTGTCGATCACGGCCGCCCGGTTCGTCTTGCCGACGCGGCGGTCCGGATGGCGCGCCCGGCGGTGCAGGGCGTGATCTTCGACCTCGACGGCGTGCTGACCGATACGGCCGAGGATCATTATCATGCGTGGCAGGCATTGGCCGACCAATATGGCTATGCCTTCGACCGCGCCGCCAACGACCGGCTGAAGGGCGTCGATCGCGCGGGATCGCTGCGCCTTATCCTGGACGGCGCGGGCGCGTCGGTCGACGACGCGCGCTTCGAGGCGATGCTTGCAGAGAAGAATGCGCTCTACCGCGCGCGGCTGACCGCTTATTCGCCCGCCAATCTGTTCGACGGCGTGCGCGCGCTTTTCGCGGCGCTGCGCGGGGCGGGCATCAAGATCGGCCTCGCCTCGGCGAGCCGCAATGCCGGCGACGTCGTTCGATTGCTCGGCATCGCCGACCAGTTCGATTTCATCGCCGGCGCGGGCGCGATCGCGGCGAACAAGCCCGCGCCCGACATATTCCTGGCCTGTGCCCACGGCATGGGCCTCCCCCCGGAACGCTGCATCGGTATCGAAGATGCGCAGGCCGGAATTTCAGCCATCCATGCGGCGGGCATGGTGGCGATTGGCATCGGGTCTGAAGAGGCGCTGCCCGACGCCGACGTGCATGTCCCCGCCATCGGGGCGCTTTCGGTCGACCAGATCCTGTCAGCAGAACGGGAAGCGGCGAGCGCGGGCAACCTTTCAAAGAAAACAGGATAAGTGGAGGAACAGCCATGTTGAAACGGACCTATCTGCTCTCGTCGATCGCGCTCATCGCGCTGCCGGCGGCGGCCCATGCCCAGGAAGCGCCTCAGCCTGCCGACGATGCGGCAGGCAATGAAATCGTCGTCACCGGCACCGCCGGCGGCGGGGTCAGCCGCCAGGCCGCGGCCTTTGCGATCACCAGCATTTCGGCCGATGCCATCGAACAGGCTGCGCCGAACAGCACCGCCGACCTGCTGAAGGTGGTGCCGGGCGTCATGGCCGAAAGCTCGGGCGGCCAGAACGGCGCCAACATCTTCGTGCGCGGCTATCCGTCGGGCGGCGACGCCGAATTCGTCACGCTGACGACGCAAGGCGTGCCCTTCTTCTCGCCGCCGACGCTGTCGTTCCTCGAAAACACACAGCTTATCCGCATCGACGAAACGATCGCGCGGGTCGAGGCGGTGCGCGGCGGCACCGGCGCGCTGTTCGCCAACGGCCAGCCCGGGCTGACCGTCAACTTCGTCCAGAAAGAGGGCGGCCCCGAATTCGAAGGGTTGGTGAAGGCCAGTGTCACCGATTTCGGCGACGTGCGCGGCGACCTGCGCCTGTCGGGTCCGCTCGGCGACAACACGACCTTCATGGTCGGCGGCTATTATTCGAGCGGCCACGGCATCCGCAATCCGGGCTTCACCGCCGAAAAGGGCGGGCAGATCACCGCCAATATCCGCCATGACCTCGACAAGGGTTCGATCCTCGTCTTCGCCCGCTACCTCAACGATCATGGCCAGTGGCTGCTGCCGATTCCGGTGATCCGCGACGGCGACAAGGTGCGCCAGTTCGGCAATATCGACCCCGGCACCGGCGTGATCGCCGGCCCCGAAACGCGCCTGTCGGTGCTTCCCGACGGCACGCGCGCCGACCTTGGCGACGGCCGCGGTGCCACGCTGATCAACCTCGGCACCAATTTCGATTACGAGATCGGCGACGGGCTCCAGCTGCGGTATCGCGCGAGCTACCTGAAGGGCGATGCCGATACGACCGGGCTGGTTCCGGCGAGCACCGCGATGTCGGCCGCCGACTATGCGGCGAGCCTCGGCAGCACGATCGGCAGCCTGACCTATGTCAATGGCGGCGATGCGGTCGCCAATGCGGGCAGCCAGCAGGTGATCCGCGCCGGCACCTGGATCGTGCGCAAGCAGATCGAGGATTTCACCAACGACCTCAACGTCGAATGGGACAGCGGCAACAACAAGTTCACGCTGGGCGCCTATTTCTCCGACTTTTCGTCGAAGGACCAGTGGAACCTCGGCAACATCCAGCTGCTGACCGCCGAAAACAACGCGCGGCTGCTCAACCTGACGCTCGCCGATGGCCGCGTCGTGACCGATCGCGGCTTTACGCAAGGCAGCTTCTTCAACGTCAACGCCGCCTATGACGGCCGCGAATATGCCTTTTATGCGGTCGACGAGTTCCAGATCACGCCCGAACTGCGCTTCGACGCGGGCCTGCGCTATCAGCATTACAAGGCAACGGGCACGCTGGAAAACAATGCGACCGTGCTCGACGCCGATGGCGACCCGAACACGCTTTACGACCAGAATGTCGCGGTGCTCGACGGCACCTTCCGCAATATTTCGTACAGCAAGGGCGCCTGGTCGTGGACGGCGGGCCTGAACTACGACTTCTCGTCGTCGGTCGGCGCCTATGTCCGTTACAATCGTGGCAACACCAATCCCTTCTTCGACAATCTGCGCGACGGCATCCGCGTCTCGCCGCGCGTCGACAATTTCGAAGGCGGGGTGAAGGTGCGGACCGACATGCTGTCGCTCTATGCCACCTTGTTCCACACCAAGTTCGAAGGCCTTGTCACCACCGTCATCCAGAATGGCGCTCCGCAGGCGTCGATCGGCGGCGCGCGCAGCACGGGTGTCGAACTGGAAGGACAGCTTCGGCCGGTCGACAATTTCACGCTCGCCTTCTCGGGCACGTGGCTCAATGCCAAATATCGGGACTTCTTCACCAACAATGGTGCGACCGACCTCAGCGGCAACCGCGTCCAGCGGCAGCCGAAGTGGCAATGGCGCGTGACCCCGGCCTATGAACTGCCGTTCGGCAACGACGGCAAGGTCGGCGTCTATTCGACCTTCACCTATATCGGCGATCGTTTCTCGGACACCGGCAACACCCAGTCGCTGCCGCATTATTTCAAGATCGATGCCGGCGTGACGGTCGACGTCAACCGTGCGCTCAGCTTTGCGGTCACCGCCGACAATCTGACCAACGAGATCGGTCTGACCGAAGGCGATCCGCGCACGCTGGGCCAGAATACGGCTGAAGTGCTGAACGCCCGTCCGATTCTGGGCCGGTCGTTCCGCTTCAGCGCCGCCTATAAATTCTAGGTCATCCCTCCCTGGGTGGTCGCGGCCTCTTCGCGACCACCCCTCTTTGCGGCAAAGGACTTGGCATGGCCCGCACGCGTTTGATTGCCGCAATGATTCTGACCTATGTCGCCTTCGCGATGCTGCTCAACAGCGTCGGGACGGTGATCCTGCAGTCGATTTCCAGCTTTCATGTCACGAAGCCCGAGGCGAGCACGCTCGAAGGTTTCAAGGATATCACGATTGCGATCGTTTCCTTCCTGACCGCGAGCTATCTGCCGCGCATCGGCCTCCGCAACGCGCTGATCGGGGCGCTGCTGCTCGCGATCGCGGCCTGTACGGTCATGCCGCTCGCGGGAAGCTTTGGCGCGGCGCAATTGCATTTCGCGATGGTCGGCGCGGCCTTCGCGGTCGCGAAAGTCGTCGTCTATTCGATGATCGGCCTCGTCACCGACGACGCGCGGCACCACGCAAGCCTGACCAGCCTGATCGAAGGCATGTTCATGGTCGGCGTGCTGTCGTCTTATTGGGTATTCAGCGCCTTCATCGACCCGACGGGCCTGCGCTGGCTCAACGCCTATTGGGTGCTGGCGGTGATCCCGGCGCTGGCGCTCGCCTTCATCCTGTCCGCATCGCTCGACGAGCGCCGCACCCATGCGGGGGAGGAGGCCGCCGATGAACAGGGGCCGCCGCTCGTCGCGATGCTGCGGCTCGCGGCGCTGCCGCTGGTGCTCGTCTTCATCGTCTGCGCCTTTGTCTTTGTCCTGATCGAGCAGGGGATCGGCACCTGGCTGCCGACCTTCAACAACGAGGTGCTGCACCTGCCGGCGCAGATGAGCGTCCAGGCCGCGAGCCTGTTCGCGGCGTGCATCGCGCTCGGCCGTTTCGGCGCCGGCGCGGTGATGGCGCGCTTCGACTGGTATCCGGTCCTGAATGTCTGCCTGGCCGTGCTCGCGGCGCTGATCATCCTCGTGCTGCCGCTCGCCGATGGCCTGCGTCCGGTGCCGATCGAAAGCTGGCGCGATGCGCCGGTCGCGGCCTTCCTCTTTCCGATGATCGGCTTCGCGCTCGCGCCCATTTATCCGACGATCATTTCGGTGATGCTGAGCGCGATGCCGAACCGGCATCACCCGTCGCTGATGGGGCTGGTCGTCGTCTTTTCGGCGCTTGGCGGCACGACGGGGTCGCTGATTACCGGCGCGCTGTTCGCGCATCTCGACGGGCGCACCGCCTTCACGCTGATGCTGGTGCCGACGGCCCTGCTCGCCGCCGGCCTGTTCCTGCTCCGCCGCCGCATCCGTGCCAGCGAAACGGCGACAGCGCAGCCCGCCTAACCGAGCGAGGGCAGGTCGAGTCCCTTTTCGCGCGCGCAGTCGATCGCGATGTCATAGCCCGCGTCGGCGTGGCGCATGACGCCGGTGCCGGGGTCGTTCCACAGCACGCGTTCGAGCCGCCTGGCCGCTTCGGGGGTGCCGTCGGCGACGATCACCATGCCGCTGTGCTGCGAAAAGCCCATGCCGACGCCGCCGCCGTGGTGCAGCGACACCCATGTCGCGCCGCTCGCGGTGTTGAGGAGCGCGTTGAGCAGCGGCCAGTCGCTGACCGCGTCCGACCCGTCGCGCATCGCTTCGGTTTCCCTGTTGGGCGAGGCGACCGATCCCGAGTCGAGATGATCGCGGCCGATGACCACGGGCGCCTTGAGTTCGCCCGACGCCACCATCTCGTTGAACGCCATCCCGAGCCGGTGGCGATCGCCGAGCCCGACCCAGCAGATGCGCGCGGGCAGGCCCTGGAAGTGAATTTTCTCACGCGCCATGTCGAGCCAGTTGTGCAGATGCGCGTCGTCGGGCAGCAGTTCCTTCACCTTGGCGTCGGTCTTGTAGATGTCCTCGGGATCGCCCGACAGCGCCGCCCAGCGGAACGGACCGATGCCGCGGCAGAAGAGCGGGCGGATGTAAGCGGGAACGAAGCCGGGGAAATCGAAGGCATTTTCGACGCCCTCGTTCTTCGCGACCTGCCGGATATTATTGCCATAGTCGGTCGTCGGCACGCCCGCGGCCTGAAAATCGAGCATCGCGCGGACGTGCACCGCCATCGACGCCTTGGCCGCCTTTGCGACCGCCTGCGGGTCGCTTTCGCGCTTCTCCATCCACTCGGCGACGCTCCAGCCGATCGGGAGATAGCCGTTCACCGGGTCGTGCGCGCTCGTCTGGTCGGTCAGAAGGTCGGGGCGGATGCCGCGGGCGAACAGGTCGGGCAGGATTTCGGCGGCGTTGCCGAGCAGGCCGACCGACACCGGCTTTTTGTCGGCGCAGCTTTTTTCGATGATCGCCATCGCTTCCTCGATCGTCTGCGCCGCGACGTCGAGATAGCCGGTGCGCAGCCGCATCTCGATCCGGCTCGGCTGACATTCGATCGCGAGGCACGATGCGCCCGCCATTACCGCCGCGAGCGGCTGTGCACCGCCCATGCCGCCAAGCCCGGCGGTGAGCAGCCATTTGCCCGCGAGGTCGCCGTCATAATGCTGGCGCCCCATTTCGACGAAGGTTTCGTAGGTGCCCTGCACGATGCCCTGCGTGCCGATATAGATCCACGATCCCGCGGTCATCTGCCCGTACATGGCGAGCCCGCGCTTATCGAGTTCGCCGAAATGCTCCCAATTCGCCCAATGCGGGACGAGGTTGCTGTTCGCGATCAGCACGCGCGGCGCGTCGGGGTGGGTGCGAAAGACCCCGACCGGCTTGCCCGACTGGACAAGCAGCGTTTCGTCGCCTTCGAGTCGCTTCAGCGTCTCGACGATGCGGTCATAGCTTTCCCAGTCGCGCGCGGCGCGGCCGATGCCGCCATAGACGACCAATTCCTCGGGGCGTTCGGCAACGTCGGGATGAAGATTGTTCATCAGCATGCGCAGCGGCGCTTCGGTCAGCCAGCTCTTGGCGTTGAGCCGGTCGCCGGTCGGCGCCTTGATGACGCGGCTGTTGTCGAGGCGGGTCATGGATATCCTTTCGCAAAATCGAGGGTCGCGGCGATCACTTGCTGCAGCGTCGGCAGGATCGCGGGATCGGAGTGGAGCGGGCTTGGCCAGTTGCCGGGGTCGAAAGACGCCGGTTCGACCATATAGCCGCGCTGGGCGAGCTCCATCTGGATCGCGTGGATGCCCGCGTCGGGGTGGCCGTAATGGCGCGTTGTCCAGCCGCCCTTGAAGCGGCCATTGACGACATGGCTGTGGCCGCTCGCGGCGCAGATGCTTGCAACCACGGTTTCCAGCTCGGGTGCACAGGTCGCGCCGCCGTTGGTGCCGATGTTGAATTGCGGCAATTCGCCGTCGAACAGGCGCGGCACATGGCTGCGGATCGAATGGGCGTCGTAAAGAATGACCTTGCGATGCTGCGCCTTCAGTCGCTCGATCTCTGCCGCGATCGCATCGTGATACGGGCGGTGATAGAGGCCCAGCCGACGGACGACTTCGGTCTCGTCGGCCGCGCCGAAGCGATAGAGCGGGTCGCCGTCGAAGGTCGTCGTCGGGCAGAGCTCGGTCGTCGCTTGCCCCGGATAGAGCGAGGCGCCCGACGGATCGCGGTTCATGTCGATCACGCTGCGCGAGATCGCGGTCGCGATCGTCGTCGCGCCCAGATCGCGCGCGAAGGCGTAAAGATCGGCGATCCACCAGTCGGTATCGAACTGCGCGCGCCATGGCGAGACGAACTGATCATCGAGGCCCGCAAGATCGGTGCCGCCGTGCGGGAAGGCGACGATCAGCGGGGCGTCGCCGCGGTGGATGCGCAGCCAGTCCATCAGCCGATCCCCGGCAGCTCCGCGGCCACCGCGGCGGCGAGGCTGCCGGTGCGGATCAGCGCGGTCGCGGCTTCCATATCGGGATGGAAATGCCGGTCGTCGTCGAGCGTGGGGACGACCGCGCGCAGATGCCCGCGCGCCGCCTCGAGCGCGGCGCTCGATGTCAGCGGGGCGTGGAAGTCGATGCCCTGACAGGCCGCGAGCAATTCGATGCCGATCACTGCGCTGACATTGTCGGCCATGTCGAGCAGGCGCCGCGCGCCGTGCGCCGCCATCGAGACATGATCCTCCTGATTGGCCGAGGTCGGGATCGAATCGACGCTGGCGGGATAGGCGCGCTGCTTGTTCTCGCTGACCAGCGCGGCGGCGGTGACCTGCGGGATCATGAAGCCCGAATTGAGGCCCGGCCGCGGGGTGAGGAAGGCGAGCAGGCCCGACAGCGCAGGGTCGACGAGCATCGCGATGCGCCGTTCGGCGATCGACCCGATCTCGCACAGCGCCAGCGCGATCATGTCGGCGGCGAAGGCGACGGGCTCGGCGTGGAAATTGCCGCCGGACAGCGCCTCGTCGCTATCGGCGAAGATCAGCGGATTGTCCGAAACGCCATTGGCCTCGATGCGCAGCGTCGTGCCGGCCTGCCGCAGCAGATCGAGCGCCGCACCCATCACCTGCGGCTGACAGCGGAGGCAATAGGGGTCCTGCACGCGCGGATCGTCTTCGGCGTGCGAGGCGCGGATCGCCGAACCCGCCATCAGGCCGCGCAGCGCATCGCCGACCTCGCGCTGCCCCGCATGACCGCGCAGCGCATGGATGCGCGCGTCGAACGGCGCGTCGGAGCCTTTGGCGGCTTCGGTCGAGAGCGCGCCGGTGATCAGCGCCGACTGGAACAGCGTTTCGGCGCGGAACAGCCCGGCGAGGGCGTTCGCGGTCGAAAATTGCGTGCCGTTGAGCAGCGCCAGGCCCTCTTTGGGGCCGAGCTCGAGCGGTGCCAGATCGGCGGCGGCAAGGGCCTCGGCCGCGGGCAATATCTTGCCGCCGACCGCGATCGCGCCGACGCCGATCATCGCGGCCGCCATATGCGACAGCGGGGCGAGGTCGCCGCTTGCGCCGACCGAGCCCTGCGACGGGACGACGGGGGTCAGACCCTTGGCCAGCATCGCTTCGAGCAGTCCGACCGTTTCGCGCCGTACCCCCGAGGCGCCGACGCCGAAGCTGGCGAGCTTGAGCGCCATCATCAGGCGGATGACGGGCGTGGGCGAAGCGACGCCGGTGCCGGCGGCGTGGCTGAGCACGATGTTGCGTTGCAGGATCGACAGCTCGTCGTCGGCGATCCGGACGCTCGCCAGCTTTCCGAAGCCCGTGTTGATGCCATAGACCGGCGCGCCGCGCGCGACGATGCGCGCGACCGCCGCGGCGCTGGCGTCGATCGCGTCCCAGGCCGGCGCAGTGAGCCGCGCCGCCGCGCCTTCGTAAATGGCCCGCCAGTCGGCCAGCGTCATGCCGCCCGGCGTGATGACAATCTGCGTCACGTCGTCTGTCCCATCCATATCCGCTGGTGCAGCGGGTTGAGGCCCATGCGGCCGACCAGATCGGACGGCCGTTCGATATCCCAGATCGCAAGGTCGCAGCGCTTGCCCGCCTCGATCGTGCCGATGCTGCCCGACAGGCCGAGCGCCTGCGCCGCATGGCGCGTGACGCCGAGCAGGCATTCGTCGGTGGTGAGCCCGAACAGCACCGCGCCCATGTTCATCGTCAGCAGCAGCGAGGTGAGCGGCGAGGTGCCGGGATTGCAATCGGTTGCGAGGGCGATCGGCACGCCCGCCGCGCGCAGCGCCGCCACCGGCGGCAGCTTCGTTTCGCGAAGGAAGTAAAAGGCGCCGGGCAGCAGCATCGCGACCGTTCCCGCATCGCGCATTGCGGCAATTCCCGGTTCGTCGAGATATTCGAGATGATCGGCCGACAGCGCGCCATGCCGCGCGGCGAGCGCCGCGCCATGCTGGTTGGAAAGCTGCTCGGCGTGGAGCTTGACCGGCAGGCCACGCGCGGCGGCGGCGGCGAACATCCGTTCGGTCTGCGCGGGCGTGAAGCCGATATTTTCGCAAAAGGCGTCGACGGCATCGGCGAGTCCTTCGGCCGCGATCGCGGGCAGTATCTGCTCGCACAGCAGGGCGATATAGCCGTCGGCGTCGCCCACAAATTCACCCGGCAGGGCATGGGCGCCGAGAAAGGTCGTCCGCACCGTGACCGGGCGCGCGTCGCCCAGCGCCCGCGCTGCGCGGAGCATCTTCGCTTCGTCGGTCAGGGTCAGGCCATAGCCCGACTTGATCTCGATCGTCGTGACGCCCTCCGCGATCAGCGCGTCGAGGCGCGGCAGCGCGCTCTGGACCAGCGCCGCCTCGCTCGCCGCGCGCGTCGCCGCCACCGTCGAGGCGATGCCCCCGCCCGCGCGCGCAATCTCTTCATAGGACGCGCCCTTCTGGCGCAGTTCGAACTCGGCGATGCGGTCGCCCGCGAAGACCAGATGGGTGTGCGCGTCGATGAGCCCGGGGGTTATCCAGCGACCGCCGCAATCGATGACATCGGCGGCATCGGGGGCATCCGCCGCGGCGCCGGCGAAGGCGATCCGGCCGTCGCGCATGCCGATCGCGCCGACCTCGACGACGCCGAGACCGGGCAGGTCGGCGCGCATCGTGGCGAGACGGGCGTTGGTCCACAGGCGATCGCAGCGCATGCCCTCTCCTCCGGCTTGTGGCATCGACTCAATAATGTATATACATAAATCCGAACGCGGAAGATTGTCCAGACGGGATGAGGCGATGGCGCTTTGGTGCGAACAGGCTTGGCTGGCGGAGGGTTGGGCAGAGAATGTCCGGCTGACGATCACCGACGGCCATATCGGTGCGATCGAGGTGGCGGCGCCGCCGCAGCCGAGCGACGACCGGCATGCTATCCTGATCCCCGGTCTGCCCAATTTGCACAGCCATGCCTTTCAGCGCGGCATGGCGGGCCTCGCCGAGCGCGCGGGCGAAGGCGACGACAGTTTCTGGACGTGGCGCGAAGTCATGTATCACAGGCGATTGCGGCTGCGGCCGATGAAACGGGGATCGGGCTGACCCTGCTTCCCGTCTTCTATGCCCATTCGGGGTTCGGCGGCGCGGCGCCCACTGCGGCGCAGCGGCGCTTCGTCAACGACCTCGACAGCTATGCCGCATTGATCGAGGCGTCGCGTGCCGCGGTTGCGGGGCTGGGCGATGCCATCGTCGGCGTCGCGCCGCACAGCCTGCGCGCGGCGACCGCCAGCGAACTGACCGCAGTTGCAGCAATGGCGGCCGGCGCGCCGGTGCATATCCATATCGCCGAACAGATGGCCGAGGTCGAGGCGTGCCAAGCCTGGAGCGGCGCCCGGCCTGTCGAATGGCTGATGGCGAACGCCGAGGTCGGCGCCGGCTGGTGCCTCGTTCACGCGACGCATGTCACCGAAGCCGAATGGCGCGCGATCGCGCAGAGCGGGGCCGTCGTCGGGCTGTGTCCGATTACCGAAGCCAATCTTGGCGACGGTCTGTTCCCGGCACGCGACTTTCAGGCGGGCGGTGGCCGCTTCGGGGTCGGCTCGGATTCCAATGTCGAGATCGACGCGGCGGCCGAACTGCGCCTGCTCGAATATGGTCAGCGGCTGGCGCATCGCGGCCGCAATCTGCTCGCGGGCGGTGCGGGGCGTTCGACCGGCGCCGCGCTCCACCAGGCGGCGCAGGCGGGCGGGGGACAGGCACTGGGGCAGGCGGGGCACGGCATTGCGACCGGCGCGGCGGCCGATCTTGTCAGCCTGACTGCGGCCGACCCCGCGCTCGCCGGGCGGCGCGGCGATGCGATCCTCGATAGCTGGATCTTCGGGCGAGGCGGCCGCTTGGTCGACTGCGTCTGGCACCGCGGCGTCCAATGCGTCGCGGGCGGCCGCCATGTTGCGCGCGCGGCGATCGACGCGCGCTATCGGGACGCGATGCAGGCGCTGCTCGCATGAAGCAGAGCGGCGCTCTCCATGCGCAGATCCGCCGCGATATCGAGGCGCGGATCATGTCGGGCGAATGGAAGCCCGGCGACCGCATCCCCTATGAACATCAATTGATGGCGACCTATGGCTGTTCGCGGATGACCGTGAACCGGGCGCTGCGCGCCTTGGTCGAGGCGGGGCTGATCGAAAGCCGCAAGCGCGCTGGCACCTTCGTTTCGCACCCGCGTATTCATCGCGCCGCGCTCGAAATTCCCGACATCCGCGACGAGGTGGCGCAGCAGGGTGAGGATTATCGGCTCGACCTCGACCGCCGCGAAATTCGCGCAGCGAACGAGGAGGATCGGCGCCTGCTTCAGATCGACGGCGGGTCGGTGCTCGCGATCGAGTGCCGCCACCATGCCGGCGGGCGGCCCTATGCGCTCGAGAGGCGCCTTATCAATCTGGCGGCAGTGCCCGGCGCGGCCGAGGTCGATTTCGCGGTCGAGCCGCCGGGATCGTGGCTGCTCGCGCATGTTCCTTGGACCGAGGCCGAGCATCGCATCACCGCGGTCAACGCCGGGGCGAAGGAACTGGTCGCGCTCGGCATCGCGGCGGGCGCGGCCTGCATGGCGCTCGAACGCTGGACGTGGCGCGGCGCCGAGCGCATCACCTATGCGCGGCAGGTCTATCCGGGCGACCGCTACGCGCTCGTCGCGCATTTTCGGCCCTGAAGAGGAATGGTCATGGATTTTTCGCGTCTCGAAACCAGCAGCAAGATCGGCGACGGCTGGCGTTATCCGGCGGCGGAGCCGCGGCGCAGCGGCTGGCTGGACGTCGATGCCGAGGCGGGGCACCGCATCTATTGGGAGGAATATGGCGCCGCGGGCGGCGAGCCGGTGATGGTTCTTCACGGCGGGCCGGGCGGCGCCTGCTCGCCCGAGATGGCGCGCTTTTTCGATCCGGCGCGCTATCGCATCATCCTGTTCGACCAGCGCGGCTGCGGCAAGAGCGAGCCCAATGTCGCCGCCGCTGGCCCCGTCGCGGCGCTGCGACACAATGATACGCCGCACCTGATCGACGACATCAACCGGCTGCGCGATGCGCTGGACATCGCGGGGCCGATGCATGTGTTCGGGGGCAGCTGGGGCAGCACGCTCGCCATGGCCTATGCCATCGCCTTTCCGCAGCATTGCGCCAGCCTGATCCTGCGCGGCATCTTTCTGGGATCGGCCGAGGATCTTGACTATCTGTATCAGGGCAATGCTGCGACCTGGCACGAGGCGCCCTATGCGCTGACCGCGCCCGGCGCCTATATCAACTATCCTGACGAATGGGCCGAACTGCTCGGCGTGCTGTCGGTCGCCGAACGGCGCGATGTGATGGCGTCGTACAAGGCGATCTTCGACATGGTGCCGCAGACCGACGCCGAACGCGAGCGGCAGCTGCATGCCGCGCTCGTCTGGTCGCTGTGGGAAGGGACGATCTCCAACCTGATTCCCGAACATGGCGCGACCGGCAAGTTCGGCGATGCCGACTTCGCGCTATGCTTTGCGCAGATCGAGGCGCATTTCTTTGCAAACGACCTGTTTCTGGAACCCGGTCATCTGATCGGCGGCGCGTCTACGCTTGCGTCCATCCCCGTGCATATCGTCCACGGCCGCTTCGATGAGGTGTGTCCGCTGACGCAGGCGTCGCGGCTGGTCGCGGCGCTGCGCGACGCGGGGCGCGAGCCCGCCACTTACGTCGTCACCAATGTGGGACACAGCGCGATGGAGCGCGAAAATGCGCTCGCGCTGACCGCGATCATGGACGGATTGCCGCCGCTGCGCTGAATTATGTCGACAGCAGCGCGAGGATGACGCCGCCGACAACCAGCAGCAGCCCCAGCGTCTCGTGCCAGCGGACGGGCTCGCGCAGATAGAAATGCGCAAAGGCGATGGTGAACACCACCTCGACTTGCCCGACGACGCGGACCAGTGCCGCGGGGGCGGCGGCGAAGCCGGTGTACCAGCACGCCGATCCGAGCGCCGATAGCAGCCCGACCTGCGCCGAGGAGCGCCACGTCCGGCCGACCGCGGCGAGCGTTTCGCGGTCGCGCGCGATGATCCACGCAAGATGCAGCGCGCTTTGCATCGCCATCACCACGACGAGGGTGACGAGCGCCGATCCCACCGTATCGACGCCCTGCAGCTCGGCGGTGGCAAGCTTTATCGCGACCGCGGCGCAGGCGAACATCGACCCCGCGCCGAGCCCGAACAACGCGGCCGGCTGACCAAGCGAGCCCGCAATTTCGCGCAGCGTCAGCCCGCGTCCCGCAAGCGCGAGGATCAGCACCCCGGCGACCCCTGCAACGATACCCGCCCAGGCAAGCAGCGGCAGATGTTCGCCGAGGAACAGCGCGGTGACGAGCGCCGCCTGCACCGCTTCGGTCTTGGAAAAGGCGGTGCCGACGACAAAGCCGCGATGGCCGAAGGCGGTGATGAGCAGGATGGTCCCCGCCATCTGGGTCACCGCGCCGACCGCCGACAGGCCGGCGAAGGCGAGGCCGAGCGGTGGCAGCCCCGCATGGCGCGCGCCGAGCCAGGCGGCCGCAAAGGCGAGCGCGAAGGGCAGGCCGTAGAGATAGCGTACCAGCCCCGCGCCGCTGACGCTCAGTTCGGCGCGCAGCCGCTGCTGCAGCGCAGTGCGCCACGCCTGAAAGAGCCCGCCGAACAGCGAGGCGGGAAGCCAGATGGGATTCATGCGGCGACGTCAGGCAGGCTGATTATACATCTCCGTCGGCCCGGGATATTCGCGGCCGTCATCTTCGCCCACCTCGCGTGCGACCAGCGCGTTGACCATTTTGTTGAGCCGCAGCACATTCGCCTTCTGCTTGGGATCGTACGCCAGATTGACGATCTCGCCCGGGTCGGCGTGGGTGTCGTATAGCTCGAGATCGTTCATCGCGGCCAGCGTCTTCCAGTCGGTCGGCGTGTGATGATGCGCCGGCGCGAAATAGCGCGCGAATTTGTAGCGGCCGTCATGGACGCCGCGGTGCAGGCGGCGCTTCGACAGGTCATATTGCTTGCTGTAATCGGGCTCACCGCTCGGCAGCTTGGCCGCGCGGTCCTTGGTCGGCTCCCAATAATGGACGACCGCATAGTTGAAGAGGTGGCCCGTCTTGTCGCGCTGCGTCGGCAGCGTCGGCGATCCGAGCAGCGCCGACACGTCGACGCCGGGCAGGCCGGGGAAACGGTTCTGCTGTTCGTCGGCGGACAGGCCGGCGAGCGTCATCAGCGTCGGGGCGATATCGATCGCGCCCATCAGCCCCTTGGTCGACCGCCCGCCGGGGAAATCGGGGTGGGCGATGATCATCGGGATATTGGTTTCTTCGCGGTACATGGTCGCGCCCTTCTGGCGCATCCCGTGCGCGGCGGCGCGCTCGCCATGGTCGCTGGTATAGATGATGATCGTATTGTCGATCTGGCCGCTTTCCTTGAGCGCCCAGAGCAACTGGCCGAGCCGCCGATCGACGTCGCGCAGGCAGTTATAGTAATAATTGTTGAAGCGGTGCCACGAGGCGAGATCGTCGTGCGCCATCTTGCCGTAGAAGACGTCGTTCAGCCGGACGATCGCGCGATGCGCCTCGGGCTTCGTCGACAGATCGTCCCTGCTGAAGCTTTCGGGCAGGTCGAACTTGTTGTCGACCTCGTAGATCGGATCGCCGGGTTCGCGGCGCAGCGGCCCCAATATGTTCGGATCGGGGCGGCTTTCGGCCTGCTTGCCCGTCGCGTCATAGAACATGATGTCGTGCGGATTGACCAGACCGACGACCTGGAACCACGGCTTGCCGCCAGCCTTGTCGTTGCGCGCATAGTCGAAGATCGCGCGCGCCGCGTCGCCCGCGACATACATGTCGGCCTTGTAGCCGTCCCATGTCAGCCCGACTTCCTCGCCGTCGAAGCCGTAATCGTGGAAGCCGTATTTCTCCATGGCATTTTCGGTGGTCGGATAGATGCCGCCCGGAATCCGCGTCCAGTTGCGTTCGTAATTGATGCGGCTGAGGTGCCATTTGCCCTTGTAGCTGGTGTAATAGCCCGCCGCCTGCATCATGTGGCCGAGCGTCGGCATGGTTTCCGCCGCCACCGGATAGGGGGCGTTGTCGCTGTTGAGGAACAGGCCCGTCTGCTGCGTATGGTGCGCCTGAAAGATCGTCGAGCGCGACGGGGTGCAGGGGGTCGTGTGCACATGATAATTTTCGACGAGCATCCCGCGTTCCATCAGTTCGCGGTGCGCGGGGAGCTTTTCGAGCAGGCCCTCGGGATAGCTGGCGACGCTCTGTTCCTGATCGGTGACGATCATCAGGACGTTGAGCTTCTTGCCGTTCTTCGCATAGGTCGGCATTGCGAGGCCCGCGGCGGCGAGCGCCCCCATTCCCCCGACGAACGTGCGGCGGTTCACATCCCAAGCCATCTCAATCTCCCTTGGCCAGCAGTCCCGAAATGCGATCCGCGGCGCTTCGGCAAGGAAGCGCCGCGGACGGATTGCGTCAGAATTTGAACGACAGGTCCACCCCGAATTCGCGCGGCGGCTGATAGAATTGCGAGATCGGGGTCGCGCCGGCGTTGGTCGCGCCCGAAATCACCTCCTGATCGGTCAGGTTGGTGCCGTAGAGCGTCACCTTCCATCTGTCGTCCTGGCCCGCGACCGCGATGCTGGCGTTGAGCAGCACCACCTCGTCCCGGTAATAGCCGGGAAGGTTGCTGCGGCCCCAAGTGTTGAAGCGCGACGAATAGCGCGCGTCGCTGTGCAGCTTGATCTCGCCGAACGCCATCGGAATGGCGTAATCGACCGACAGGCTGCCGCTCCATTTGGGCGCATTGGCGAGGTCGAGGCCGCTCGAATCGGTCGGGACGGCGAAGGTGCCGTTCGGCACCCCGTTGATCAGGATCGGCACCGCCGGTCCGCACTGGCCATTCTCCGCCCGTACCGCGCCCATCTTCGTCACCGAGCTTTGCAGATCGCGATACTTGTTGATGAAGCCCGACACGTTGAAGCGCAGCAACCGGTCGAACAAGTCGGTCTTGGCGCCGATTTCGAACGCATTGACGCGTTCGGGGTTATAGGGACCGATATTTTCGGGGATCGTCCCGCGCGAGTTGAAACCGCCCGATTTATACCCCTGCGAATAGTTGGCGTAGACCATGGCGGCGGGCGAGAAGCGATATTCGGCGGTCAGGCGCGGCGTGAATTCGGCCCATGACGCCTTCAGGCTGCTCGTGAAGGACGAAGCCTGGTTGCCGTTGACGAACACCTGCGAGGCGATGTCATATTTCTTGCGGTCGTGGCTGTAGCGCCCGCCAAGCGACAGTGTCAGCCCCTCGACCGGATGCGCGTTGACGAGCGCGAACATCGCATAGCTCTGCGTGTCCTGATGAAGCTGCGCGAGCGTCGTCGTGGTCGGGGTGGCGAGCACCGTGTTGAACTGACGCCATTTGTCGGCCTGATAATAGAGGCCGACGACGAAATCGACGGGCTCGCCGGCCGGCGACACGTAGCGCAGCTCTGCGCTTTTGGATTCGCCCGAAAAGTCGCGGGTCACGTCGAGCTGCGGGGCGGGATTGATCAGCCCGTCGAAGTCGCCGCGGGTGATATAGGTGAGGTGACGATAGCCGAGAACCGAACTGATCGTGCCCCAGCCCACGTCGAGGTTCGACGACCAGGATCCGCCATAGCTTTCGGTGTTGGCATAGGGATCGAACAGCACCGCTGCCTTGCGCACGTCGGTCTTCACCGCGTCGGGCAGCAGATCCCAATTGGGATCGCCATTGTCGAGGACGTGCGGCGCCGGACCGGTCGTCTTTTGCTTCAGCCAGTCGACGATCAGCGTCGAATCGAACGGCCCGCCATGATCATAATTGAGCGCGCCGCGCACCGCCTTCACATTGGCGCCGTTAAGACGGTTGCCGGTGATGACGTTGCGGCTGTAGCCGTCATAGTCGCGGAAATTGACCGAGATTTTGGCGGCCAGCGCGCCATCGGCGAAGCGGCCGCTGTTGAGCTTGCCGCGGAACTGCTTGAGCCCGTAGGATCCCAGGCTGACGCGCGCTTCGCCGCCGAAATCGTCGGTCGGGCGCGCGGTGATGACGTTGATCGTGCCGGCAAGGTTGTTCTTGCCGAACAGCACGCCCTGCGGCCCTTTCAGCACCTCGATCCGTTCGACGTCGAACAGGTCGAGCATCGTGCTCGACACGAAGGGAATATAGACGCCGTCGATGATCGTGCTGACCTTGGGATCGGCGTTGGGATCGGGATCGGCGGTGCTCATGCCGCGGATCGAGATCATCGGCACATTGGCGACGAGGCCCTGCGTCTGCAGCACCACATTGGGCGCCAGGCCGTTGAGGCTGGTGATGTTGGTGCTGCCGCTCGCTTCGACCATCTCGGCATTGAAAGCCGAAATCGCGATCGGGACATTCTGCACGCTTTCGCTGCGGCGCTGCGCGGTGACGACGATGTCGCCATAGCTATTGTCTTCGGCGCCGGTGGCGACTTCTTCCGCCGCGGCGGTTTCGCCGGTCTGGGCATGCGCCGCCGTTGGTGCGGTGCCAAGCGCGACCATGGCGGTCGAAAGCAGGAACAAGCGCGTCGTCATCATATCCTCCCACATGATGGCCGCATCGATCCGCTCCCGCACGCGCCAGCGCGGCGGAAATGCGGGTTCGCATCCGGCCTTGTCAGTCCATGAAACGGGGTGATGCTGTGGCAGATTGCCCATTTTGCCGCCGGCGCCGGGCATCGTCTTGTGCCCGATTATCGTGCCGGTGGAGCGACTCTATCCTCCGTTCCCACCGTATGCTTAGCAGGACTGAAAAATACTTCAACTACTAAGTATTGTGATTTTGTGACAGGCTGGCCCCACGCAAAACCGCTTGATTCGACATGCTTGCTCGCCATATAAGTTAGAATCCTAAGTAAATGGCAGCAGTGAGAATCTGCTCGGCGGGGAGCAAGGACAGGGTGACGTCTTTCGAAAATCCGGGCGCGGTGCGGGCGCCGAATCGATGACCGGCCCGCGCACGCTCTACGACAAGATATGGGACGCGCACGCCGTTGCCGAGGACGATGGTGAAACCCTGCTCTATGTCGATCTGCACCTGTTGCACGAAGTGACGTCGCCGCAGGCCTTCTCCGCGCTCGAGGAGGCGGGGCGGGGGGTCCGCCGGCCCGAGCGGGCGCTCGCGCTGTCGGATCATAATGTCCCGACCGAAGGACAGGCCGCCGGGCCCGCCGGGGTTGCCGATGTCGAGGCGCGCGCGCAGCTCGAGGCGCTGGTCAGCAACACGGCGCGGCACGGCATCGAGAATTTCGCCATGGGAGACCCGCGCGGTGGCATCGTGCATGTCGTCGGCCCCGAACAGGGGCGCTCGCAGCCCGGCATGACGATCGTGTGCGGCGACAGCCACACATCGACGCACGGCGCGTTCGGCGCGCTCGCCTTCGGCATCGGCACCTCTGAAGTCGAACATGTGCTGGCGACGCAGACGATCCGCCAGCGCCGTTCGCGCAACATGCGGATCACCGTCGACGGCGTGCTGCGTCCGCATGTCCAGGCAAAGGATCTCGCGCTGCATCTGCTCGCGGCGATCGGGGTCGACGGGGCGACGGGGCATGTCATCGAATATGCGGGCAGCGCGATCGGGGCGCTGTCGATGGAAGCGCGGATGACGCTGTGCAATCTCAGCATCGAAATGGGCGCGCGCGCCGGACTGATCGCGCCCGACGACACGACCTTCGCCTATCTCGCGGATCGCCCGGCGGTGCCGAAGGGCGATGCCTGGACCGCGGCGCTGGCGCGCTGGCGCGCCTTGCCGACCGACGCCGGGGCTGTCTTCGACCGCGAATTGCGGATCGATGCCGGCGCGGTCGCACCGATGGTCAGCTGGGGCACCAATCCGTCGCAGGTGATTGCGGTCGACGGCGTCGTTCCCGACCCGGCCGCCCTCGCCGATCCCGACGCGCGCGCGGTTGCCGAGCGGGCGCTCGCCTATATGGGCCTGACGCCGGGTCGCCCGATCGCGGGGACGCCGATCGACCGCGTCTTCATCGGAAGCTGCACCAACAGCCGTATCGAAGATCTGCGCGTCGTCGCGGCGGTGGTCGAGGGGCGCCGGGTCGCGGACCATGTGCGCGCCATGGTCGTGCCGGGGTCGGGGCTGGTCAAACGACAGGCCGAGGCGGAAGGGATCGACCGCATCCTGCGCGCAGCGGGCTTCGACTGGCGCGAGCCCGGCTGTTCGATGTGCGTCGGGATGAACGCGGACCGCCTTTTGCCTGGCGAACGCTGCGCGCCGGTTGCATCGCCGATCCGGCGATCCTGACCGATGAAGGATCGGGCTAGGCCGCTGTTTCGAAGCGGGTGATCGCGGCCTCGTGCCGCAAGGTGCGCGCGATGTCGTCGCGTCCGTCCAGCAGCGTGCGGCGATCGTCGGGGTCGATGGCAAAATCGATGCCTTCACCCGACGCCAGCGTGAGGCGCTGCTCGACGAGGTCGACGGTCATCGGCGCGAATTGCGCGAGCGTGACCTCGTCGCGGAGCCGGTCGCAGATTGCGGCGGGCAGCCGGATCAGCAGCAGGCCGTTTTTGCGCGCATTGTTCGAAAAAATATCGCCGAAGCTCGGCGCGATCACGCAGCGGATGCCGAAGTCGCGGAGTGCCCACACCGCATGTTCGCGCGACGAGCCGCAGCCGAAATTGCGGTCGGCGATCAATATCTGCGCGCCGCGGGTTGCGCCGCGGTTCAGGACGAAATCCTCACGCTCCACGCCATCGGGCGTGTAGCGCAATTCCTGGAACAGGTGCCGCCCCAGTCCGGTTCGCGACAAGGCTTTCATGAAGCGCGCCGGAATGACCATGTCGGTATCGAGGTTGGCGATCGGCAGCGGCGCCGCCACGGCGGTCAGCCGGTCGAACATCCGATTATCCTTTCCATAACTTAGAACACTAAGTATATGGGTTGCCCCTCCCTGTCCACCGATATTGGTACATCGAAGCATATTGCCGGGCAAATCATAGGCCCCTAAGGTTCGGGAAAAGGGGAAGAGAATTGGCGAAGAAGACCCAGACGTTTCGGCATCCGGCCGAATATTACACCAATCCCGAAAACAGCATCGGCTATCTGGCGCGCATCGTCTTCCGCTCCTTTTCGCGGCTGCTCGAGCGCGGGACGCTGACCTATGATGTGTCGGCGGGGCAATGGCGGTTCCTGCGCCAGCTGTGGCGTGAGGACGGCATTACCCAGCGCGAACTCAGCGAGCGTGTCGGGATGCGAGAACCGACCACGGTGGTCGCGCTCAAGGGGCTGGAGAAGGCGGGCTTCATCACGCGCAAGAAGACGTCGGACGACCGGCGCAAGACCTTCATCCATCTGACCCCGCACGCGCGCAAGCTCGAGCTGATCCTCGCGCCGATGAATGCCGAGGTCCATGAAATCGCGACCCGCGGCATGACCGATGAAGAGGTCGAAACGCTGCAGGCGCTCATGCGCCGCGTGATCGAGAATCTGGCCGACGAAACCGCCAAGCTGTCGACGCTGTCCGACATCAAGGCCTGACCCCTTTCGCAACGGGCTTGCGGACGTCCGCGATAATAGGTTAGTATTCTAATTATTATCGCGGGGAGGGTAAATTGCCGAAAATTGCGGTTGTCGTCGGAAGCACGCGCGAAGGATCGTTCAACCGAGCGCTGGGCAGGCTCGCCATTCGCGCGCTCGAGGCGCAAGGGGCTGAGGTCACCGACGTCGATCTCGCCGGCTACGACCTGCCGCTCTATTCGGCCGCGATCGAGTCCGGCGCCTTTCCCGCCGATGCCGAGCGGCTGAAACGGGTCTTTGCGGCGCAAGACGGGCTGTTGTTCGTCTCGCCCGAATATAATGGCTCGGTATCGCCGCTGCTCAAAAATGCGATCGACTGGGCGTCGCGGCCGACCGGCGACGAGGGGCTTGTCGCGCTCGTCGCCTATCGCGGCAAGGCGGCGGCGATCATGTCGGCCTCGGTCAGCCCGTTCGGCGGGTTGCGCGGCCTGATCCATCTGCGCCAGATCCTGTCGACGGTGCAGGCGCTCGTGATTCCCGAACAGGTGCTGATCCCCAACGCGCATGCCGCTTTCGACGAGAGCGGCGCGTTGAAGGACGCGCTACCCGCATCGCTGGTCGACATGACGGCGATGCGGCTCGCGAAGGTGGCGGCCGCGCTCGCCGCCTGACCCTAGGCCGGGCGGCGTTCCTTGTTGTCGCCCCAGTCGGCCTGCGCGTCCTGACGCATCCGGGCGCCCGTTTCGGTGAGCGAGACGATCATGTGCCGCCGGTCGTCGGGATCGGGGGCCAGTTCGACCATGCCCAGCTTGACCATCTGGTTGATCGTGCTGTGAATCGCCTGTCGCGACACGCCCAGATTGCGCGCGATATCCGACGGGCGCACGATGCCGCTGACGATATTCGTCATCACCATCGATTGCGGGCGGCTGATGTCGGGCCAGCCGCGATCGTGCAGCCGCGCCTGCAGCCCTTCGTCGAGCCAGCAGAAGCGTTGGAACAGAGCGATGATAAGCTGGTTGGTGCGCATGGAGTGACGCGATATTCCCCGTTTTCGGCGGCACGCCGATGGCGCGCACGCTAGAAGAAGCGCGGGGGCTAGGCAAGGCGGGGTTGAGCGTGTAAAGACAAAATACTTAGTATACTATGTTTTTAGGATGAGCGAGGAAGAGGCGCCGCCGATGGACGGATTGATGCAGAATGTCCCGCTGACGGTCGACCGGATTTTCGACCATGCGGCGGCCTGGCACGGCGCGCGCGAAGTCGTGTCGCGCGACGCCGAAGGGCGCGTCAGCCGATCGACCTATGCCGCAATCCACGCCGATGCGAAGCGGGTGTCGAACGCGCTGGTGGCGGCCGGGATCAAGCCGGGCGACCGCGTCGCGACGATGGGGTGGAATGGCGCGCGGCACCTAGCTGCCTGGTATGGCGCGGCGGGGATCGGGGCGGTGCTTCACACGCTCAACCCACGGCTGTTCATGGAGCAGATCGCCTATATCGCCAATCATGCCGCCGACCGGTTGCTGATCGCCGATCCGGCGGTGGCCGATCTGGTCGGCGAATTGCTTGCGCAGGTGCCGTCGATCGAGCAGGTGATCTTTTTCTGCGATCGCGCTGCGCTGCCGCAAACACACTATCCGGCGCTGGCGTTCGACGACTGGATCGCGGGCTATCCCGCCGACCATGACTGGGGCGGGTTCGACGAAAACAGCGCCTGCGGCCTGTGCTACACCAGCGGGACGACGGGCAATCCCAAGGGTGTGCTCTATTCGCACCGCTCCAACTATATCCACATGCTGATGACGCTGCAGCGCGACGCGCTGGCCTTGTCGGCGCGCGACACCGTGCTCCTCGTCGTGCCGATGTATCATGCCAATGCGTGGGGCGTCGTCTATTCGGCGCCCGCGGTCGGCGCGAAGCTGGTGCTGCCCGGACAGCGGATGGACGGCGAATCCATCTATAATCTGATCGAGGAGGAGGGCGTGACCTATTCGGCCGCGGTGCCGACGGTGTGGCAGATGCTGCTCCAATATATGCAGGATAACGGCAAGCGCTTCACCACGCTGGAACGCGTCACGATCGGCGGGTCGGCGTGCCCCGAATCGCTGATCCGCACCTTCCGTGACGATTATGGCGTCGATGTCATCCAAGGGTGGGGGATGACCGAAACGTCGCCGCTCGGTACCGTGTCGGTCCCTAACGCGTCGGTCGCGGCGAAGGGGGACGACGCGCAGATGGCGTACAAGCTCAAGCAGGGGCGGTTGCTGTGCGGGCTGGAGATGAAGCTGGTCGATGATGCCGGCTACCGCCTGCCGCACGATGGCAAGACGCCGGGGCGGCTGATGATCAAGGGGCCGACGATCGCGCGCGGCTATTTCGGTGGGGAAGGCGGCGATGTGCTCGACGATGAGGGCTTTTTCGATACCGGCGATGTCAGCACGATCGACGGCGAAGGCTATATGCAGATTACCGACCGCGCGAAGGATGTGGTCAAATCGGGCGGTGAGTGGATCAGTTCGATCGAGATAGAGAATATCGCGACCGGCCATCCCGCGGTTGCCATCGCCGCGGTCGTCGGCATCGCGCATCCCAAATGGGACGAACGGCCGATCCTGCTATGCGAGCTCAAGCCGGGCGTGCACGCGGGGGCCGACGATATCCGCGCCTATCTGGACGGCAAGATCGCCAGATGGTGGATGCCCGACGACATAGTGTTCGTCGACGCCATCCCGCTCGGCCCGACGGGCAAGATCGACAAGAAGGCGATCCGCGCCGGGCTGGAGGGGTATGAACTGCCCTTCGAGGTGAGCCGTTAATATGTTTCCCACGCTCGTCATCCCGGACTTGATCCGGGATCCATTCTCGCGACGCTGGTTAAATGGATCCCGGATCAAGTCCGGGATGACGATTATGAGATATAACAGGCAGGAGAGAGACTGATGGACCCGAACGGGATTGCAGGACTGGACGCACAATTCATCGGCCGCACGTCGCCGACCGCGCCGCGGATTCAGGCGGGCGGCCATCCCTGTCAGGGCATATATTGGACCGAGGCGGGCAAGCGGCCCAAGGTCGCGATCATCGCCACCCATTATAATGTCGATTTTTCCGAACATTATATCGCGCCCTATTTTGCCCGCGCCGGTTTCGGCTTTCTCGGCTGGAATACGCGCTATCGCGGGTTCGAGGACCAGTTCCTGCTCGAACATGCCATCCTCGACATCGGGGTCGGGATGAAGTGGCTGAAAGAAGAGGCCGGGGTCGAACAGATCGTGATCCTCGGCAATTCGGGCGGCGGCTCGCTGATGGGCGCCTATCAGGCGGAAGCAATCGCGCCGACCTTGACCGACCGGCTGCCGCCCGCCGGCCAGGATGCGCTGGCGCAGCTCATCAAGGGCGATCTCTATATCAGCTTCAACGCCCACCAGGGACGCCCCGAAGTGCTGACCGACTGGATGGATGCATCGGTGATCGACGAGAATGATCCGACGCTGACCGATCCCGAGCTCGACCCCTTCAATCCCGACAATGGCCCGCCCTATTCGGACGCCTTCATCGAAAAATATCGCGCCGGCCAGCGCGCGCGCAACCAGCGCATCACCGATTGGGCAAAGGCCGAACTCGCGCGGCTAAACGCGGCGGGAATCCCCGACCGCATCTTTCCGATGTTCCGCTGCTGGGGCGATATCCGCTGCGTCGACCCGGCGATCGATCCGTCGGACCGCAAGCCCAACTGGTGCTATCGCGGCGACCCGGCAATCGCCAACCGCACCCCCAGCATCGGCCGCGCCAATACGATCAAGACCTGGCTCAACATGTGGAGCCTCGAAACATCGCCGTGCCAGGGGCAGCCGCACCTCGCCAAGCACGACACCCCCGCGCTGGTGGTGCAGGGGCTCGCCGACACCGGCGTTTTCCCCAGCGATGCGCGCAAGATTTTCGACTTCCTCGGCACCGCGGACAAAAGGCTCGAACTGATCCCCGGCGCGCATTATTTCGAGGATTCGATCGAAGAACGGCAGAATGCCGCCGATCTGGTCAGCGGCTGGATCCGGGAGAAGCTGTAAGTGGACACGGCGACCGCCGATATCATTGCAGGACTGCGCGCGGCCGGGCTGGCGGGCGAGGGCGAGGTCGTCCTCGAGCCATTGACCGGCGGCGTGTCCTGCGACGTGTGGCGGGTCGACGGCCCGGCGGGGCCGATCGTCGTCAAGCGGCCGCTCGAGCAATTGCGTGTCGCCGCCGAATGGCACGCACCGGTCGAGCGCGGCGCGAGCGAAGTGCGCTGGCTGCGCCGGGCGCGCGGTGTCGATCCGCATCTGGTGCCCGAGGTGCTGGCCGAATTGCCCGGCCACGGCTTCGCGATGCGCTTCCTGCCGGATTGTCCGGTGTGGAAGGATGAATTGATCGCGGGCTGTGTCGATCCGGGGTTCGCGGCGGCCGTCGGTCGCGGCATCGTGGCGGTCCACGCCGCGACCGCAAACAGCGCCGCCGACCGCGACGCCTTTCCGACCGATGCGATGTTCCGCGCGCTGCGCGTCGATCCCTTTCTGCTGTTCGTGGCGCAAAAGGATGCCGAGCTTGCGCCGGCGCTCTACGCGCTCGCCGACGACCTCTCGTCGCGCAAGGTGGCGCTCGTTCACGGCGACGTCAGCCCCAAGAATATCCTCGTCAGCGCAGACGGGCCGGTTTTTCTCGACGCCGAATGCGCGGTCTATGGCGACCCTGCGTTCGATCTTGCCTTTTGCACCACGCACCTGCTGCTGAAGGCGGTGTGGCTGGGGAACGAACGGCTCGGTGAGGCGGCGACGGCGCTGGTCGAGGCCTATCGCGCCGGCATCGATTGGGAAGATGCCGACGACCTGCTCCTGCGCGCCGGAAAGCTGACTGCCGCGCTGCTGCTCGCGCGGGTCGAGGGCAAATCCCCGGCGCCCTATCTGACCGATCCCCATCACAAACAAATCGTGCGCGATCAGGCGCGCGCGTTGCTGCTCGCGCCGGCGCCCATCGATGCGCTCGTCGCAAACTGGAAAAGGACCAAGGAATGACGTCGCCTATCGCTTCGGTTACCGGGCGCCAGCTTTGGGATTCGCGTGGCCGCCCCACGGTCGAGGCGGAAGTTATCCTCGAATCGGGCGCGGTTGGTCGCGCCATCGCGCCCGCCGGCGCCTCGCGCGGCGCGCATGAGGCGATCGACCTGCGCGATGGTGGCTCGGCCTTCGGCGGCTATGGCGTCAATGGCGCGGTCGCCGGGATCGGGGCCGAGATCGCGCCCGCGCTGATCGGCATGGATGCAGGCGATCAGGCGGCGGTCGACAAGGCGCTGTGCGCTCTCGACGGCACCCCGAACAAGGCGCGGCTGGGCGCGAACGCCGTCGTTGCGGTGTCGATGGCGGTGCTGCACGCGGCCGCCGCCGACGCGCGGCTGCCGCTGTGGCGCTACCTCGCGGGCGACACGAAAGTCCGCATCCCGCTGCCCGAGATCCAGATTTTCGGCGGCGGCGCCCACGCGGGGCGGCGCACCGATGTGCAGGATTTCATGATCATGTGCCCCGCGGCGGGCAGCTTTCGCCGCGCGCTAGAGATCACCGACGATGTCTATCGCGCGGCGGGTAAGCTGATGGAAGCCAAGGGGCCGCTGTCGGGAGTCGCCGACGAAGGGGGCTGGTGGCCGAATTTCGCTTCGAACGAGGATGCGCTCGATACGCTGACCAGGGCGATCGAGGCGAGCGGGCACCGCGCGGGCGAGGAAGTGTTCATCTCGCTCGACATTGCTGCGAACGAACTCGGCGATGCCTCGGGCTACAGCCTCGCGCTCGACGAGGGGCGGTTGACGAGCGAGGCGATGGCGGCGCGCATTATCGAATGGGCGGGGCGCTATCCGATCCTGTCGATCGAAGACCCGGCGGGGCAGGATGACTGGACCGCGATGGCGGCCGTGACCGCCGCCATCGGCGACCGGGTGCAGATCATCGGCGACGATGTGCTCGTCACCAATGCGGCGCGCGTCGAGCGCGCGGGCGATGCGGCGGTGTGCAA
>LUMV01000354.1_pt1 | contig 27850 bp, 29 predicted proteins | sample 729731 | NCBI WGS metagenome assembly LUMV01 (sample SAMN03860301, study PRJNA289734) | marine metagenome | biome: seawater column; feature: ocean; material: water; isolation source: Red Sea water column Station 192 - depth 200m | place: Saudi Arabia: Red Sea | collected 2011-10-15 | depth 200 m
GATCGAGGAGGCCGGGCTGCCGACGCTGTTCGCGAAGGCCGCGCGGCTGGTGCGCGTGTCCTAGATCAGCCCGCCGCCGATGCTCAGCCGGATTGCGGCGATCAGCAGCACGACGAGGCAGAAATTGCGTCCGCCATTGGTCGAGGACAGCTGGCCGACGACCACGCCGAGGACGATCAGCGGCAGCGCCAGCCAGTTCGCCCAGCCGAGCAGCGGGATGGTCGCGGGGATGACGATGACGAGCGAGAGCAGTCCGAGGAGGATCGAAAGGAGGTTCAGCATGTGTCGTATATGGATAGGACACTGCCCGAATGCAACCGTTTCAATTCGCAATTGACGCTCCGCCGCCGGTCCCGCAGAACCCCGTCAAAGAGCTTCCGGAGAGACGTCAATGGCCTATCGCGAATTCGACACCCCCAACCTGTCCCGCCGCGCGCTGCTGCGCGGGGGTGCCTGGCTGACCGCGGGGGCTGCGCTCGCCGGTGCGCCGCTGGGGCGGGTGGCGATGGCGCAGGCGCAGGCGGGTACCGCCAGCTGGCCCGCGGTCACCGCGCTGGCGGACAAATACGTGTCCGAACGCAAGGTCGCCAATATGGTCGCCACGCTCGGCTGGGGCCGGCAGGACCCGCTCACGATCGCCCCTCGGCTATGGCATCGTCCAGAAGGGCCCGATTACCGAGGCCTATGCCGAGAAGGGCCTGATCCCGGGCCAGGTCAGCCGCATGCCGATCCCCGGGCTTGGCCGTGCCAAGGCGGTCGAGGGGCTCGATGTCTTCGCCGACCGGCTGGCCGAGCTGCCGCTGGTGCTGCAGCCGGGGACCAAGTGGAGCTATTCGGTCAGCCTCGACCTGCTCGGCCGCGTGATCGAGGTCGCCTCGGGCATGGCCTTCGACGAATTCCTGCGCACGCGGATCTTCGAACCCACGGGGATGACCAGCACCTGGTTCACCGTGCCCGACAGCGAAATCGGCCGCTTCACCACCAATTACGGCATCATGAACGGTACGCCGCTGCCGGTCGACCCGGCCAGGGCCTCGATCTATCTCGACCCGCCGCCGTTCCCCTTCGGCGGGGCGGGGCTGGTCTCCAGCCCGCGCGACTACGACCGCTTCCTCCAGATGCTGCTCGGCTACGGCGTGATCGAGGGCAGGCGCGTGATGGGCGAACTCGCGGTCCGCGTGGGCACGTCCAACCTGCTGCCCGAAACCGCCACCACCGAAGGCACCTGGGTCGAAGGCCAGGGCTTTGGCGCGGGCGGCCGCGTGAGCGACGGGTCCTATGGCTGGGGCGGCGCGGCAGGCACGATCGCCTTCGTCAATTACAAGGCGGGGCTGCGTGCCAATTTGATGACGCAGTTCATGCCGTCGGACAGCTACCCCATTCACGAAGGCTTCCCCGAAGCGGTGACTGCCGATCTGGCCGCGATGCAGGGGGCGAAGGCGTAAGCCGTGCTGTCGTTTACCGGGTCGCGGCTCGACCGTGCCGATCACGTCCGCGCCGACCCCGAACGGCTGGCGGGATACATGAACTGGAAGGCGCGGGTGCTCGCGCTCGACGGACTGATCCCCGCGCTCGACGATAGCAACCGGCTGGTCTGGGGCACGCTGGCCGACGTGCCTGAAGATGCCGAGCTGTGCTTCCTCGGGCTGGACGAAGGCAAGGCCTGCTTCGCCGCGGTTCCGCCGCGCGGCGACGCCACCCCGCGCATGGCGAACCCGCAGCTGTGGTCGCTGATGGCGACGCTGCCGCCCGACGACCTGGCGCTGTATGGCGGTGCGCGCAGCCTGACCGACTGGCATGCGCGGCACCGGTTCTGTGCGCAGTGCGGCGGCGATACCAAGCTTGCCAAGGGCGGATGGCAGCGCAATTGCACCGCCTGCGAAGCGAGTCATTTCCCGCGCACCGACCCGGTCACGATCATGCTGGTGGAACACGAAGGCCGGCTGATGCTGGGCCGCGGGCTCGGCTGGCCCGAAGGGCGCTTCTCCGCGCTGGCGGGCTTTGTCGAACCGGGCGAGAGCATCGAGGAAGCCGTCGCGCGCGAAGTGCTGGAAGAAGCCGGCGTGCGGGTGCGCGACGTGACCTATGTCGCCAGCCAGCCGTGGCCGTTCCCCAGCCAGCTGATGATCGGCTGCCACAGCCATACCGACAGCGACGAGCTGACGATCGACGAGACCGAGATGGCCGAAGTCGAATTCTTCACTCGCGCGCAGGTGCAGGCGGCGATGGCGGGTGATGGGCCCTTCGTCGCCCCGCCGCCGCACGCGATCGCGCATCACCTCATGCAATGGTGGATCGAGCAATGAGCGAAACAAGAACCCTGCGGATCGATATCTGGTCCGATGTCATGTGCCCGTGGTGCCTCGTCGGCTGGGGCAGCCTGCAGAAGGGCCTCGCGCAGCTCGAGGGCGAGATCGAGGCCGATATCCGCTGGCACGCTTTCGAACTCAATCCCGACATGGCCCCCGAAGGCGAGGAACGCACCGCGCATATCGCGCGCAAGTACGGCACCACGACCGAACAGTCGAAAGCGGTGCAGGGGCGCATGCGCGAGGCCGCGGAGAATGCCGGCGTCTCGCTCGATTACGAGGGCGGCGACCCCGAACCCACGGGCATGATGTGGAACACTTTCGCGGCGCACAAGCTGCTGACCTGGGCGGGCGAGGAACATGGCCCGCAGCGCCAGACCGCGCTCAAGCTCGCGCTGTTCCGCGCGCACTTCAACCACCGCCGCGCGCTGGGCGATGACGCAGTGCTGCTCGACATCGCCGAGGAAGAGGGTTTCGACCGCACCGCTGCGCGCGCGGCTCTGGCCAGCGAGGAGCTGGCGCACAAGGTCCGCGCGGAAGAACGCGCGGCGTGGGACCTCAACATCACCGGCGTGCCCGCCATGGTGGTGGAGAACAAGTTCATGATCCCCGGCGCGCAGCCGGCCGAAGCCTATGCCGACGCGCTGCGCCGCGTGGCGGAGAAAACCGCGGCCTGAACGCAAACGCCCCGCCGGGAAGGGCGGGGCGCTGTATTGTCGATCATGGGCGAGGGGTTAACCGCGCGAGTCCTGCATGGCGGCCAGCGTCTTGTCGCCCTTCTGCGCATCCTGCGCGGGATTGTCCGAACCCGTTTCGGGTTCGCGATTGTCGGGATCGGTCGCGCTGTTCAGCTCGCCGCGTTTGCCGACCTGGCGGTTCACTTCGCCGCCGGAGGAACCCTGCTGCGACGGGGTCGCATTCTCGGTCATCTCGGCGATCAGTTCGTTGTCGGGGTGAAGCGATTGGCGTTCGGGCATAAGTGTTTCTCCTTTGCCCTACCAACGGACCGCCCCGCCCGGATGTTCCATTCCGCGCCGCCGCGTGCGGTCAGATCAAGCCGAGCTGGGGCGCGGATGGACGCGGACGAGTTCGGGCTTGAGGTCGATCGACCAGCGCCCGTCGCTGGTCTCGCTGAACCCGAGGATCTCGCTGCGTGCCACGATGCTGTGCTGGTGGATCCAGTAGAGCGACCCGCCGATGCATTCTTCCCACTTGGTCGGGCGATAGCGCGTGGTCAGATTGGGGCTGCGCCGCGCTGTGTACCAGTTCTCGATATCGCCATAGGTCTGCGCACCGAAAGCGATCTTGGTCAGGTTGAGCGGCATGGGGGTGAGATAGGGGATACCAGCGAAACCTCAACTCCCCCGTCGCCCCGGACCTGATCCGGGGCCGGTGCTTCTTTTCATCGGATACGGGCGAGGCCAGGCAGCCCCGACCCCGGAGCAAGTCTGCGCGCATCTCCAACCCTCCAGCTCCCGCAATTCCGCGGTTTCGCAGCACAGCGACCACCCGCGGCGGTTTTCGCCCTGGACCGTGTAACAGGCGGTCCATGTGTAGGCTTGCTAGCCCACCGCGCCGCTGGCCACGGCCAGTCCGAGGAAGGCGAAAAAGCCCATCGAATCGGTGATCATCGTCACAAACACGCTGCTGGCCACTGCCGGGTCCTGGTCGAGCCGTTCGAAGGCAACCGGCACCATCACCCCGGCAAAACCCGCGGTGACGACGTTGATCACCATCGCCAGCGCGATCACCGCGCCCAGCGTGGGGGTGAAGATCACCCCCGTCGCCAGCCCCACCAGCACCGCGATGGTCATGCCGTTAAGCACTGCCACGCGCATCTCGCGCAGCAGGATGCGGCGCGTGTTGCTGCGCGTCAGCTGGTTGGTGGCAATCGCGCGGACGGTCACCGCCATGGTCTGCGTGCCGGCATTGCCGCCAATGCTGGCGACGATCGGCATCAGCACCGCCAGCGCGACCAGCTTTTCGATCGCCGCGCCAAACAGCGCGATGATCACCGAGGCGACCAGCGCGGTGCCCAGATTGGCGACCAGCCAGCGCACGCGCGCCGAATAGGCTTCGCGGATCGGCTCGTTGATGTCGCCTTCGCCCGCGCCGCTCATCAGCAGCGCGTCCTCGCCCGCTTCCTCGGAGATGATGTGGACCACGTCGTCCACCGTCATCTGGCCGACCAGCCGGTCGTTCTCGTCGATCACCGCGGCGCTGATGAGGTTGTACTTCTGGAACATCAGCCCGACCTCTTCCTGGTCGAGCAGGACGGGGATAAGCGTCTGGTCGCGCTTCATCACGTCGGCCAGCGGGATCGTGCGCGGCGCGCGCAGCACCCAGCTCAGCGCGCAGGTGCCGACCGGGTGGTGCTTCTCGTCGACCACGAAGATCTCGTAGAAATCGTCGGGCAGGTCGCGCCCGTCGCGCAGGAAATCGATCAAATCGCCCACGGTCAGGTGCTCGGGCACGGCCACGAAATCGCGGCTCATCAGGCGGCCGGCGGTTTCCTCGGGATAGGAGAGCGCGGACTGGATCGCGATCCGGTCCTCCATCTCGACTTCGGCCAGGATCGCGCGCTGGTTGGCCTCGTCGAGATCCTCGATCAGCTGGACTGCATCGTCGGTCTCGAGCTGGTCGACGATCTGCGCCACCGCTTCGGGCGGCAGCGCTTCCATCATGTCTTCGCGGACGTAGTCGTTGAGTTCGGCGACCACTTCCGAGGTCATCAGGTCGGTGATCGCCGCGGCCAGCTGGTAGCGCTGTTCGCGTTCGAACAGCTCGAGCAGGTCGGCGATGTCGGCGGGGTGGAGCGGTTCGACCAGCTCGTACACCGCCTTGGTGTCGCCGTCCTCCAGCGCCTGCTCGACGGCTTCGACATACTCCTTCTTGAGCGTGTTTTCCTCGTCCATCCGCTCGTCGTCGATGCGGTCGTCGGGGCGCGCTTCGTCGGCCGACTCGCGCGCCAGCAGGAAACCGTCATCGTCGAGGGGGCGGTCGCTTTCGCTCATGGCAGCGGTCTAGGCAGACCCGGGGGGAATGCAAGCGGCCGGTGCCATTCGACTGGTGACTCTCGGCCCACAATCCCTATGTAGGCCGCCAATCACTCACAGGAGACACGATCCATGGCCGACAAGCTGACTTTCACCCTCGACACCGGCGACGGCGAAAACAAGGATGTAGTGATCAAGCTGCGCCCCGATCTCGCGCCCGGCCATGTCGAACGCATCACCACGCTGGCCGGAGAAGGCTTCTACGACGGGGTGGTCTTCCACCGCGTGATCCCCGGCTTCATGGCGCAGGGCGGCGATCCGACCGGCACCGGCATGAGCGGCAGCGACAAGCCCGACCTCAAGGCTGAATTCAACAGCGAACCGCACACCCGCGGGACCTGCTCGATGGCCCGCACGCAGGTGCCCGACAGCGCCAATTCGCAGTTCTTCATCTGCTTCGACGATGCCGAATTCCTCGATGGCCAGTACACCGTCTGGGGCCAGGTCGAGAGCGGCATGGAACACGTCGACGCGCTGCCCAAGGGCGAACCGCCGGCAAACCCGGGCAAGATCGTCAAGGCGACTGTCGGGTAAACTTCGCCGGGATCGAAAACGGGAAGGGCGGCCACGAGCCGCCCTTTTCGTTGAAAGGGCTGGTCCCATCGGGTAAAGGCGCGCCACTCATGAAACCGACCACCACCCCTCCCAAGACCTACCGGGTCAAGAGCTTCGGCTGCCAGATGAACGTCTACGACGGCGAACGCATGGCCGAGATGCTCGACGCGCAGGGCATCACGCCCGCGCCTGAGGGCGAGGATGCCGATCTGGTGGTGCTCAACACCTGTCACATCCGCGAGAAGGCCGCGGAGAAGATCTATTCGGACATCGGCCGCCTGACCAAGGGCAAGACGCAGACCAAGCCGCCGATGATCGCGGTCGCGGGCTGCGTCGCGCAGGCCGAGGGTGAGGAGATCATGAAACGCTCGCCCGCGGTGAGCATGGTCGTCGGCCCGCAGGCCTACCACCGCCTGCCCGAAATGCTGGACCGCGCGGTGCAGGGCGAACGCGCGACCGATACCGACATGCCCGCGATCGCCAAGTTCGCCGCGCTGCCCGAACGCCGGCGGATCGGCCCGACCGCCTTCCTCACCGTGCAGGAAGGCTGCGACAAGTTCTGCACCTATTGCGTGGTGCCCTATACCCGAGGCGCCGAAATCTCGCGTCCTTACAGCGATCTGGTGACCGAAGCGCGCAAGCTGGTCGAAGCCGGCGCGAAGGAAATCACGCTGCTCGGCCAGAACGTGTCGGCGTGGAGCGGCGAGAACGACAGGGGCCACGCGGTGGGCCTAGCGGGTCTGATCCGCGACATCGCCGCGATCGATGGCCTCGCGCGTATCCGCTACACGACCAGCCACCCGGCCGACATGGACGACGACCTGATCGCCGCGCATGGCGACACGCCCAAACTCATGCCGTTCCTCCACCTGCCGGTGCAGGCGGGCAGCGACCGCGTGCTGAAAGCGATGAACCGCAGCCACAGCGTAGAGAGCTATCTCAAGCTGCTCGACCGCTTCCGCGCCGCGCGGCCCGATCTCGCACTGTCGGGCGACTTCATCGTCGGCTTCCCCGGCGAGACCGATGCCGAGTTCGAGGAAACGCTGCAGCTGGTCGCCGAGGTTGCCTATGCGCAGGCCTTCAGCTTCAAATACTCGCCGCGGCCCGGCACCCCGGCCGCGACGATGGACGGGCAGGTCGCGAAAGAGGTCATGGACGAGCGTCTGCAGCGGCTCCAGGCCGCGCTCAACCGCGACCAGCTGGCGTTCAACCAGAACACCGTGGGCCGCACCTGCGAGGTGCTGGTCGAACGCAAGGGCAAGCTGCCCGGCCAGTGGCTCGGCAAGACGCCGTGGCTGCAGAGCGCGTGGTTCGAAGGCGACGTGCAGATCGGCGACCTGGTGCAGGTCGAACTGGTCGAGGCGGGCCCCAACTCGCTTGCCGGGATGTTGCGCGAAACCGTCGCCGCCTGATTACAGCGGGATGACTATCCACCGTCCCGCGCCGGGGACCAGCTTGCGCGTCATGCGTTGAAGCCTAAACTCCGACTCGCATTTGAAAGGAGCCTATGGCCCGCAAACCCATACAGAAGGACGCCCAGGCCTTCTCCCCGCCGCCTTCGCCGCAGCGCGAAGTGCGCCGCGCGCAAATCGATATCAGCTTCGAGAACCAGAGCTTGCTGGCCGCCCTGTTCGGCCAGTTCGATGCGAATCTGGTGCAGGTCGAGAACCGCCTCGGCGTGTTCATGTCGGCGCGCGGCAACCAGCTGCATATCGAAGGACCCGAAGACAGCGTGGCGCGCGCGCGCGATGTGCTCACCGCGATGTATGACAGGTTGGCGGTGGGGCAGGATCTCGACGCCGGGGCAATCGAAGCGCTGATCACCATGTCGGACGAACCCACTCTCGACGGGATCGTCGATGCCGATGCGGGCAATGGCAAGGGCGGTCCGCCGATCATGATCCGGACGCGGCGCAAGACCATCGTTCCGCGCAGCGCGATGCAGGCAACCTACATGCGCAGCCTGGTGCGCGACGACATCATCTTCGCGCTGGGTCCGGCGGGAACGGGCAAGACCTACCTCGCGGTGGCGCAGGCGGTGGCGCAGCTGATCACCGGCAGCGTGCAGCGCCTGATCCTTTCGCGTCCGGCGGTGGAAGCGGGCGAAAAGTTGGGCTTCCTGCCCGGTGACATGAAGGAAAAGGTCGATCCCTACCTGCGCCCGCTGTACGACGCGCTCTACGATTGCATGCCGCCCGAACAGGTCGAGCGGCGGCTGGCGTCGGGCGAAATCGAGATCGCGCCGATCGCCTTCATGCGCGGCCGCACACTGGCGGATGCCTTCGTCATCCTCGACGAAGCGCAGAACACCACGCGCGAGCAGATGAAGATGTTCCTCACCCGCTTCGGTCAGAACAGCCGGATGGTGATCTGCGGCGATCCGCGGCAGGTCGACATTCCCGGCGGCGACGGGATGAGCGGGCTGGCCGATGCGGTCGGCAAGCTGGAGGGCGTCGATGGTTTCGGCACCATCCGCTTCACCGCCGCCGACGTGGTCCGCCACCCGATCGTCGGGCGCATCGTCGAGGCCTACGAGGGGCCAAACGCATAAGTCGGGCATTGCGAGGAGCCGCGGCGACGCGGCAATCCATAGAACTGTGCGTTGGATTGCTTCGCTGCGCTCGCAATGACAGAGGGTCGGAAATGGATTTCGACATCGACATCGACGGCTGGCCCGCGGGCGTGGAGTGGGATGCGCTGGCCGTGCGCGCGCATGCGGCGCTGGGCACTGTCGAGCCCGCGCTGCACAATCCGCGGCTGACCGCTTCGGTACTGTTCACTTCGGATGAAGAAGTGCACGCGCTCAACCGCGAATGGCGCGGCAAGGACAAGCCGACCAATGTGCTGTCATTCCCCATGCTCGAGCGCGAGGACCTGCTCGACCTTGCACCCGGGGGGCCGCCCGAAATGCTCGGCGACATTGCGCTGGCCGCGGGCACCTGCGCGCGCGAGGCAGCGGAGAAGGGGGTGCCGCTGGAAACGCATGCGACGCACCTGCTCATACACGGTTTGTTACACCTTGCCGGGCACGATCACGTCGATTCGGACGCACAGGCCGAGGCAATGGAGGCGCTGGAAATCGCAGCGCTTGCAAAACTGGGTATCGGCGACCCATATGGGGACCGCAATTGACTGGAGTACACTGGTAGGGCCATGCCCGATTCTTCATCACCCGCGGGAGACGCGGAGAGTAGCAGCGGGCTGATCCTCGCTATCCGGAAATTCTTCGACCCCGATCACGGCGAACGCTCGCTGCGTGCGCAGCTCGAAGACGCGATCGACGAGCACGAGGACGAGAACGGCGAGGATACGCCCGAACACAGCGGCACGGGCGACCTGTCGCTGGTTGAACGCCAGATGCTGCGCAACCTGCTGCATTTTTCCGAGCACGACGCCGACGATGTCGCGGTGCCGCGCGGCCAGATCATCGCGATCGAGGCCACGGCGAGCTGGGACCAGCTCGTCGAGACCTTCGCCGAACACGGCCATTCGCGCATGCCGGTTTATCGCGAGCAGCTCGACGATGTGATCGGCATGATCCACATCAAGGATGTCTTCACCATCCTCGCGCGCGGCGAGACCCCGCCGGGCGACTGGACGGTGCTGCTGCGGCAGCCGCTCTACGTCCCGCAGACCCGCAACGCGCTCGACGTGCTGGCCGACATGCGCGCGCAGCGCATGCATCTGGCCATCGTGGTCGATGAATTCTCGGGCACCGACGGCCTCATCACGATCGAGGATCTGGTCGAGGAAATCGTCGGCGAAATCGAGGACGAGCATGACGATGCGCCCGAGCAGTGGATCGTCGATATCGGCGGCGGCATGTGGGATTGCGACGCGCGTGCCGAGCTCGAGGATGTCGCACGGCAGGTCTCGCCCGCGATCGTCGAAGTGGAAGAATCGGTCGATACGCTGGGCGGCGTGGCCTTCGTCCTGGCCGAGCAGGTGCCCGAAGTGGGCCGCGTGCTCGAACACCCCAGCGGCTGGCGGATCGAGGTAATCGACGGCGATGAAACGCATGTCACGCGGCTACGGCTACATGCGCCCGCCCTGGCTGCCACGCCGGGGTGAAGTGAGTTGCAGATTTCTGCACATTCATGCTCGACAGGTGCGTTTGACGCTCATAGCATGCAACGGTCATGGCTACCCGGCGACTTCCCCCTCTTCGCGCCCTCGAGGCTTTCGTGCGCACTGTCCGACTGGGCTCCGCGCGTGCCGCGGCAGACGAACTGGGACTGAGCCCTTCGGCGCTGTCGCGCCGGATCGGCAATCTCGAGGACTTCGTCGGCAAGAAGCTGTTCACGCGGGCGCGGCAGTCGATGCAGCTGACCGATGACGGGCATGCCTTCTTCGAAGCAGTGAACCCGCAGCTCGAAGCGCTGGCGCGCGCAGTCGAAAGCCAGTCGGAAAACCTGTCGGTCCTGCGCCTGCATCTGGGCGTCCTGCCGCTGTTCGGCACGCAGCGCCTGTTTCCGCGGCTGGCCGAACTGCGCGAACGGCATCCGCTGCTGCATATCGACATCGATACCGGCGCGCATCTGGAGGACCGGGTGGGCGATGTGCTCGACGCGGCGATCATCCTGTCGCGGGGGCCCTCGCGCGGACTGCACGCGGTCCGGCTCGACTACAACAAGGTCCACGCGATTTGCAGCCAGGATCTGGCCGCCAAGATCGGGGATGAGCCCGATGCCGAAGTGCTCGGTCGCCAGACGTTCCTGATCCACAACGAGCTGCCCGAAAGCTTCACTGCGTGGCGGGCCGAGATCGGCCTGAACGATTTCGAGCCGGCGGCGATCGATCATTTCGATTCGGGCCAGATCATGCTCGAGGCGGCGGCGCAGGGGCTGGGCATCGCGATCATGCACGACGACCACATGCGCCGCGCTGCGGACAACCGTCTGGCGACGCTGTTCGGTGCGGATGTCGAGAGCCCGTACAGCTATTGGTTCGTGTGCAAGCCGACCGCGCTGGAAGAGCGCCCGGTGCGGCTGTTCCACGACTGGCTGGTCAAGGCCGGGCTCTAGCGCAGGCGCCTTCAGGTCTCGTCCAGCGCCGGCGCGGTGTAGCGGATCGCTGCGACCGTATGGCGGAAATCGCGCAAGGGTTCGTCCAGCGTCGCGCCCAGTTCCTGCTCGATTTCCAGGCGTGCCTGCGCCGCGATTGCCTTGCGCCCGCGATAGTCTTCGGGGCTGAACGGTTCGAGATAGGTGATGCGAAGCGGGAAGCTGCCCTTGCGGCCCATTACGCGCATGGCGTTGTTGACCCCGCCTTCCTCGCCGATCCAGCCAATGAATTCGGCCACGTCGCCGTAATCGAGCACCACGGGCTGGACGAGCACGCCGGCGGGCGGCGGTTCGAGCACCGACAGCATCGAGCTCTTGAAGGGCAGCAGCGACCGGCCGTCGGTGGTGGTGCCTTCGGGGAAGACGGTGACCGACCAATTGTCGGCCAGCGCCTCCTTCAGCGCATTGATCTGCTGGGCCACGCCCATCCGGTTCTCGCGCTTGACGAACACCGTGCGGTTGAGCCGGCACAGCCAGCCGATAACGGGGACCTGCGACAGTTCGAACTTGGCCACGAAGGCGGTTCCGGTGGCGCCGGCCAGCGCGAGTATGTCGACCCACGAGACATGGTTGGCGATGAAGAACACATCGCGCCGTAGCGGGGTCCCGTGGATTTTCACGCGCGCGCCGATGATCCAGGCGGTGTAGCGCAGGAACAGCATGGGGAAGGGCGACCCATAGGCGAACACGCGGTAGAGGTAGTGCAGCGGCACGCAGATCAGCAGCCCCAGCAGGATGCCCAGCGTCCGCAGGACGAAGCGCACCCATTCGCGCGGGGTCAATGGAGTGGTCTCGCCGCGCATGGCGGCAAGCCTGCGAGCGGATAGGGCGGCGAGGCGACGCTCGGCGTCGGCGCGATCGCTATCCTTCGCGGTCGAGACGGACGCCATAGAGTTCCAGCCGGTGGTCGACGAGGCGGTAGCCCAGCTTGGCCGCGATCTGCTTCTGCAGCGCTTCGATCTCGGGGTCGACGAATTCGACGACCTTGCCGGTTTCGACATCGATCAGGTGATCGTGATGCGCTTCGGGCGCGGCTTCGTACCGTGCGCGGCCATCGCCGAAATCGTGGCGGTCGAGAATGCCCGCTTCTTCGAACAGCCGAACCGTCCGATAGACCGTGGCGATCGAAATTCCCGAATCGATCTTGTTGGCGCGTTCGTGCAGCAGTTCGACATCCGGGTGGTCGTCGCTCTCGGACAGCACGCGCGCGATCACGCGGCGCTGTTCGGTGATCCGCAGGCCCTTGTCGGCGCACAATTGTTCGAGATCGATCTTCTGATGCACAGTCATTTCCAAATAAAACGCCCCGTACCCTTATCGGGCCGGGGCGTCTTGCTCAAGGCGAACCGGAAGCCTCAGGCTTCCTTCTTCTTGCGGCCGCGCTTCTGGCCTGGCTTGCGGCCCAGTCCGATCTTGACCGCAAGATCGCGGCGCGTGGCGGCATAGTCGGGAGCGACCATCGGATAGTCGGTGGAAAGGTTCCAGCGTGCACGATACTCTTCGGGCGAAAGACTGTGCTCGGTCGACAGGTGCCGTTTGAGCATTTTCATCTTCTTGCCGCACTCGAGACAGGCGAGATGGTCTTTCTTTACCGACGAACGGATAGAAACCGCGGGTTCGGGCATTTCCTCGGCCGCGCTATCGCCCGTATCGAGACCCGACAGCGCTGAATAGACATTCGAAATAAGCGTGGGCACGTCCTCGACGGAAACACTGTTGTTGCTCACGTGAGCGGCCACGATGTCCGACGTCAGCGTGATGAGGGTTTCAGCCATGTCGGTATGGAATTCTTCCATCAGGGTACCTTCTATATTGTGGAAATCACTAGGTTGCGACCCCGTGTGGGTACCATTGTATAAAATGGACAAGAAATTGCAACAATTGTTGGCAATTCTGACTTTTGGCGCGTTTTTACAACTTTCGCGCGAAGGTAATGGCGTCCAGTTTCGCGCCATCAAGCGTCCGGTAATAGGCCGGTCGGCGGCCGATCGGCTCGAAACCGCAGGCCCGATACAGGCTTTCCGCCGGGTTGTTCGCGCGCATTTCGAGGAAGACCCGGTCTGCGCCGCCGTTACGCGAATGGCGTAAGTGTGCGGCATGGCCAGCGAGTTGGCGACCTGCTGGCGGGTCCAGGCTTCGCGCCAGTGCGGGTCGAACGCCGCTTCCATCACGGCCATCAACTGGTCGAGCTGCTCCATTACCCCGGCAGCTTCGCATCGGGCGGGCGGCCGTAGAGCGGCGCCAGATTGTCGGTCAGCAACGCATCCGGCAGCGCGAGCGCATGGCGGGCGTCGGGCAGCTCGACCGCGCTGGGCTCGATCTGCGCCAGTTCGCCCAGCGCTGCTGCCTTCGACCCGGCGATCAGCGGATGCACCGCCCGCGCCGCCGCAGCCTCGGGTGCGAGCGAGGCGACCGCGCCTGCGGGGATGGCGCCCGCATCGAAATCCTGGACGAACCATTCGCCGTGCCCGCCGGTCATGCACACGGTAACCGGACCGCCCGCTTCGCCCCGCGCGATGGCCGCGACCAGTGCCAGCGTGGGATAGCCCCGCACTTGCGCATGCCAGGCGATGCCCAGCGCCCGCGCGACTGCGAGACCGATCCGGACCCCGGTGAAACTGCCCGGGCCCAGCGACACGCGGATTTCCCCGGCGCAGCCCTTGCCCGGCAGTTCGGCGATCATCGGGACGAGTCGTTCGGCATGGCCGCGCCCCAGCACCTCGTGCCGGGCATCGAGCAGCGTGCCGTTATCGAACAGCGCGGTCGAACAGGCTTCGGTCGCGGTTTCTATCGCCAGAATGCGCATCAGCGCCCACTGCCCCAGCGCAAACCGGTCCGCAAGTCAGTCGATACGGTTGAACTTGTCGAAATCGGGCCGCGGGCTGCGATCGAAAATGCTTTTCGGATCGCCGTGCCCGATCGCGCAGATGAAATTGCTGCGATGGCGCGGCTGGTCGGCGAAGAACGCCTTGTCGACCGCCTCGCTGTCGAAGCCCGACATCGGTCCGCAGTCGAGCCCGAGCGCCCGTGCGGCGATCATCAGATAGGCGCCCTGCAGCGAGGAATTGCGGAACGCGCCTTCCTTGCGGCCGTCTTCATCGCCGTCGAACCAGCTCTTGGCGTCGGTATGCGGGAACAGCCAGGGCAGTTCCTCGTGGAAATCGATATCGTAGCCGATGATCGCAACCACCGGGGCCGAGGTGATCTTGTCCTTATTGCCGTCTGACGCGCAATCGGCCAGCTTGGCCTTGGCCTCGGGCGACTTGGCCCAGACGATGCGCGCGGGCTGCATATTGGCCGAGGTCGGCGCCATCTTGAGCAATTCGTAGATCGCGTGGATCTCGTCATCGCTCACCGGCTGGTCGAGCCAGTCGTTGTAGCTGCGGGCTTCGCGGAAGATGAGGTCGAGCGCGTCGGCGGAAAGGGTGTCGGCCAAGAGGTTTGTCCTTCGCTTCGTGGAATTCAGGCGGCGCGGACTTCAACGACCTCGGGGACGTAATGTTTCAGCAAACCTTCGATGCCGTGCTTGAGCGTGGCGGTCGAGGAGGGGCAGCCCGAACAGGCACCCTGCATCTGCAAGTGGACGACGCCGTCGCGGTAGCCGCGGTACTGGATATCGCCGCCATCGCCCGCCACTGCGGGCCGAACGCGCGTTTCGAGCAGTTCGTTGATCTGCGCGATGATGTCGCCGTCTTCCTCGCGTTCGTCGACAAGCATGCCTTCGTCTTCGGGCGGAACCGCAATGCCGCCGGCGGTGCCGGGCACGAACAGCGGTGCCTGCGCCACGAAATGGTCGAGCAGGATCGCGAGCACCTGCGGCTTGAGATCGCTCCAGCTGACGCCGGGCGCGGCGGTCACGGTGACGAAATCGCCGCCGAAGAACACGTTCACGACTTCGCCCGTATCGAAGATCGCCTGCGCCAGCGGGCTGGCCTCGGCGGCTTCGGGGGTGGCGAATTCGCGCGTGCCCTGCTGCATGACCGGCTGGCCGGGCAGGAACTTGAGGCTCGCGGGGTTGGGCGTGGTTTCGGTCTCGATGAACATGTCAGCGATGTAGGAAGGCGGGCGGTCCGGGGCAAGAAAGGAACGCTTGTCCGCGACATTCACCTAGCCTTCACGCATCGCCTGCCTATATGCTGAACCATGACCGATTTTACGCGCGCCTTGCGGCGTCTCGCGCTCATCCTTCCCGCCGTGTTGCTCGCTCCGCAGCCCTTGTTGGCGCAGGAGCCGGCCCCGCCGACCCCGCAGCATCTGACCCCGGCCGGCGGGACGCCGTGGATCTACGAAGGCAGCGACGTCCCCCGGGACAAGGAATGGATTTTCGGCGAACTGCCCAACGGGTTGCGCTATGCAGTGCGCAGCAATGCCGTTCCGCCCGACCAGGTCTCGGTCCGCGTGCGGATCGATGCAGGTTCGTTGCACGAAGACGCAAGCGAGCTCGGCTATGCGCATCTGCTCGAACACCTGCTGTTCCGTGAAAGCAAATATCTCGGCCCCGCAGAGGCGATTCCGACCTGGCAGCGGCTGGGCGCCACCTTCGGCAGCGATACCAATGCCGAAACCAGCCCGACGCACACCGTCTTCAAGCTCGACCTGCCCAATGTCGACGCGGGTAAGCTGGCCGAAAGCATGAAGCTGTTGTCGGGCATGGTCCGCAGCCCGGTGCTGAGCGATGCCAATGTCCAGGCCGAAGTCCCGATCGTGCTGGCCGAGAAGCGCGAGCGCGGCGGGCCCGCCGAACGCGCGGGCAACGCCAGCCGCGAAGTGCTGTTCGCCGGCCAGCGGCTGGCCACCCGCAGCCCCATCGGCACCGAGGCCACGCTGGGCGCGGCCACCGGCGCAAGCGTGTCGGCCTTCTATCGCCGCTGGTACCGGCCCGAAAACACCGTGGTGGTGGCCGCAGGCGATATCGACCCGCAGCAGCTGGCTGCCGAGATCGAAGCGTGGTTCGGCGACTGGGAAGGCGAGGGTGCCCTGGTGCCCGCGCCCGATTTCGGCGATCCGGTCGCTCCCGCGGGCGCCGACCCGACCAATCCGGTGGGTGAAATCGGCGTGGTGGTCGAACCCGACCTGCCGCGCAGCTTCACTTATGCAGTGATGCGGCCCTGGCGCACGGTACAGGACACCGTCGCCTACAACGAAGGCCTGCTGCGCGACGCGTTGGCGCAGGCGCTGATCAACCGGCGGCTCGAATCGCGCGCCCGGGCCGGTGGCAGCTATCTCTATGCCCAGGTGTCGCAGGACGATGTCAGCCGCTCCGCCGACATGACCTTCGTCAATTTCGCGCCGCTCACCGGCGACTGGAAATCCGCGCTCGACGATATACGCGGGGTCATTGCCGACGCGCTGGCGACCCCGCCGTCGCAGGAAGAGATCGACCGCGAGCTGGCCGAGTTCGAGATCGTCTTCACCAGCCAGGTCGAACAGCGCCGGGTGCTGCCGGGACCGCGGCTGGCCGACGACATCGTCAACGCGGTCGATATCCGCGAGGCGGTCGCCGCGCCAGAAACCGTGCTGATGGTGTTCAACTCGATGCGCGAGACGATCACCCCCGAACGCGTGCTCGAGCATACCCGCGCGCTGTTTGCGGGCGATGTGATTCGCGCCGCCTACGTCACGCCCGAAGCCGGCGAGGCGAGCGAAGCGGCGATCCGCGCCTGGTGGCGCAGGCGCCGATCGGCGTGCTCGACATCGAGCAGGTCGAATTCGCCAATGGCGTCAAGGCGATCCTGTGGGCGAACGATGCCGAACCCGGCCGCGTTGCAGTGAAGGTGCGGTTCGGCACGGGCTATCGCGCCTTCGCGCCCGACGAGGCGGTCTATGCCAACCTCGGCTATGCCGCGCTGATCGGCTCGGGCATCGGCGAGCTGGGGCAGGAAGAGCTCGACGTGCTCGCCACGGGGCGCAAGTTCGGCTTCGACTTCCAGACCGGCGACGGCGCCTTCAGTTTCTACGCGCAGACCCGCGAACAGGACCTGGAAGAACAGCTTTATCTTTTCGCTGCGAAGCTGGCGATGCCCGGCTGGGATCCCAACCCGGTGATCCGGGCGAAAGCGGCGGGCAAGCTCGCTTACGAAAGCTATGGCGCCAATCCGAACGGCGTGCTGCAGCGCGACCTCGAATATCTCCTTCGCGATCAGGACCCGCGTTTTCAGACCCCCACGCCCGCGATGTTCGATGCCGCGACACCTGCGGGCTTCCGCGAAGTGTGGGAACCGCTGCTTGGGCAGGGGCCGGTCGAAGTGCTGGTGTTCGGCGAATTCGACAAGGCCGCCACGATCGAGGCGCTGCGCAAGACGTTCGGCGCGCTCGACCAGCGCGAGACCGCGCCCGCAGAGGTTCTCGAACGCGCGATCGACTTCCCCGACGCGGGCGAGACGGTCATCCGCCGCCATCGCGTCAACAACCGGCTGATGGAAGCGATGCGCGAACATGCCGGCGCCAGCTATTCGCCCGTCGTGCGGTCCGACTGGCCCAGCGATGTCGACAGCGGTGGGCGCATCGCCGCGCTCGCGCAGCTGCGACCCGAGGACGTGCCGGTGTTCTTCGCCGAGGCCGAACGCATCGCGCAGGAACTGGCCAGCACGCCGGTAGGCGAGGATGAATACAACCGCGTGGTCGAACCGCTGCGGCAGTATGTCAGCCGCGCATCGACCGGGAACCTGTTCTGGCTCTACCAGCTCGAAGGCGCGACCGTGGACCCGCGCAGCATTGCCGACCTGCGCTTCCTGCTGGCCGATTACACGCAGACCGACCCGGCGGTGTTGCAGGCGCTGGCGCAGAGATACTTCGGTTCGCGCGCGGGCTGGCGCCTCGCGGTGCTGCCCGAGGGACAGGAACTGGCCACCGCGAGCGGACCAGCCAGTGCCGGCGAAGGGCGCTGATTCCGCTTATTGCAATCGCCCTTTTACGCTGGCCAAGCAAATGCTGCTTGCGACATGATGGGCGCTCGTCTGCTACAGACGGGCAATCAGGCGCCATTCCCGGCGCCGCAACCGGAAGATACCATGGCGACCAATTGGGCACCCGATAGCTGGCAGGGATACGAGGCAAGGCATTTGCCCGACTATCTCGACAAGGCCGCGCTCGAGGCTGCGACCACCACCCTCGAAACGCATCCGCCGCTCGTGTTTGCGGGCGAAGCGCGCGCGCTCAAGGCCGATCTCGCCGAAGTCGCCGAGGGCCGCGCCTTCCTGCTGCAGGGCGGCGATTGCGCCGAAAGCTTCGCCGAATTTCACCCCAACAACATTCGCGACACCTTCCGGGTGCTGCTGCAGATGGCGGTGGTGATGACCTTTGCCAGCAAGAAGCCGGTGGTGAAGGTTGGGCGCATGGCAGGGCAGTTTGCCAAGCCGCGCAGCTCGAACACCGAAACGCAGGGCGATGTCACGCTGCCGAGCTATTTCGGCGACAACATCAACGGCATCGAATTCGACGCCGCGACGCGCACCAACGACCCGCAGCGGATGGTCCGCGCCTATTCGCAGGCGGCTGCCACGCTCAACCTGCTGCGCGCCTTCGCCACCGGCGGCTATGCCAATCTGCGGCAGGTGCACCAGTGGACGCTCGAATTCATGGGCCGCAGCCCGTGGGCGGACAAGTTTTCCGACATTGCCGACCGGATCGGCGAGGCGCTCGATTTCATGGAGGCTTGCGGGGTCGATCCGCAAGTGCTCCCGCAATTGCAGCGCACCAGCTTCTACACCAGCCACGAAGCGTTGCTCCTGCCCTACGAGCAGGCGCTGACCCGCCGCGACAGCCTGACCGGCGACTGGTACGATTGCTCGGCGCATATGGTGTGGATCGGCGACCGCACGCGCTTCGAAAACAGCGCGCATATCGAATTCGCGCGCGGCATCGGCAATCCGCTGGGCATGAAGTGCGGGCCGAGCCTGGAAACCGATGCGCTGCTCAAGCTGCTCGACACGCTCAATCCGGCACGCGAACCCGGCCGTATCACGCTGATCAGCCGGTTCGGCCATGACAAGGTCGAGGACGGCCTGCCGCGGCTGGTGCGCGCGGTGAAGGCGGAAGGCCATCCCGTAGTGTGGAGCTGCGACCGGATCCTGTCCGAAGTGAAGGGTTTCTTCGCCGTGCACCGCGCCGAAGGCACGCATCCGGGCGGTATCCATATCGAGATGACCGGGCAGGACGTGACCGAATGCGTCGGCGGCGCGGTGGCTATCACCGACGAGGCGCTGAAGGACCGGTATCACACGCATTGCGATCCGCGCCTGAACGCCGCGCAGTCGCTCGAACTGGCCTTCCTGATCGCGGAAATGCTCAACGAGGAACACGGGATTCGGCAGGCCGACGCCGCCTGAAACCGCCGCTTCGCGCCGCCGGCGGGGAACCGCCCCGGCCGCGCGGCATTGTTCGGGAATGCGCGACAGGCGATTGTACGGACACGGTTTTATACCCACGGCCTTTAAACCGAAATGGATTTCGGCCATGATGGATCATGGTCGCCAGCGTCCGGTGACTGCTACCTAGGGGGGACCGGCGATGTCCCAGTTGCAGCCCAGTTCGCGCCCATCCACCGGGGAAAGCCTCGACGCACGCTACGATACCGTCCGCTCGCTCAGCGAAGCGCTCGCCGCGCCGCTGTCCGATGCCGATGCGACGATCCAGTCGATGGAAGACGCCAGCCCTGCCAAGTGGCACCTGGCGCATACCACATGGTTCTGGGAAACCTTCCTCCTGCGCGACCGGCTGGAAGGGTACACGCTGTTCGACGAACGCTGGCCGTTCGTGTTCAATTCCTATTACGAAGCCGAAGGCGAACGCATCCACCGCTTTTCGCGCGGGATGCTGTCGCGGCCGACGCTGGAGGAAATCCTTGCCTGGCGCGCGCATGTCGATGCCGCGATGGAGCCGCTGTTCGCACGCGAGGACCTGGCGCCGCTGATCGAGCTGGGCCTCAGCCACGAACAGCAGCACCAGGAACTGCTGCTCACCGATATCAAGCACGGCCTGTTCCAGAACCCGCTGGGCGCCGCGATGTGGGACGCACCCGCAGCCGCTGCCCAAGCGCAGCCGCAGGAGTGGCACGAACATCCCGGCGGGATCGCGCGCATCGGCCACCAGGCGGACGGGTTTTCCTTCGACAACGAAGGCCCCGCGCACCGCGTTCTGCTCGAACCCTTCGCGCTGTCGTCGCGGCTGGTGACCAACGGCGAATGGGATGCCTTCATCGCCGATGGCGGCTACGACACCGCCAGCCTGTGGCTGTCCGACGGCTGGGCGTGGGTGCGCGAACACGCCGTCGGGGCGCCGCTCTACTGGCGCGAAGGCGAGCATTTCACCCATTCCGGCTGGCAGCCGCGCGACCCTGATGCACCGGTCACGCATATCTCCTATTTCGAGGCCGATGCCTTCGCCAGCTGGGCGGGGCAGCGGCTGCCCACCGAATTCGAATGGGAAGCGATCGCGCGCGGGCAGGAAGGGCAGGCGCAGGCGCACGATCCGTGCGGCGGGAACCCGCTCGGCCTATCTGCCCTATCCGCGCTTCAAGCCGGCTGCAGGCGCCGTGGGCGAATACAACGGTAAGTTCATGAGCGGGCAATTCGTGCTCAAGGGCGCCAGCTGCGCCACGGCGCGCGGCCATTCGCGTGCCAGCTACCGCAATTTCTTCTACCCGCATCAGCGCTGGCAGTTCACCGGACTGCGGCTGGCAAAGGACATCTGATGGCTACCGACAAGGGGATCGCGCTCGTCGACCGCGACGAGGACGGCGTCGACCGGGCGTTTCGCGAGGATGTGCTGGCCGGGCTCCACCATGATCCCAAGGCGATCCCCGCGCGCTGGTTCTACGACGCGGAAGGCTCGCGCCTGTTCGAGAAGATCACGCAGGTGGAGGAATATTATCCCACGCGCTCCGAAACCGAAATCCTCGGCGCGCGCGGGGCAGAGTTTGCCGAGCTGATCGGGCCCGGCCGCGCGGTGGTCGAATTCGGTTCGGGCAGCTCGGTCAAGACGCCGTTGCTGCTCGAGGCGATCGATCCCGCCGCTTACGTCCCGCTCGACATTTCGGGCGATTTCCTGCGCGAAAGCGCGGCCGCGCTGGAGGCCAAGTTCCCCGGCCTGCCGGTCCACCCGGTCGAGGCCGACTTCATGCGCCGCGTGACCCTGCCCGGCGAAGTGGATACGCTGGGCAAGCTCGGCTTCTTCCCCGGGTCGACGATCGGCAACATGGTCCCGCGCACGGCAGTCGACCTGCTGCGGTCGATGCGCGCGACGTTGGGAGCGGACGAAGGCGCCAGCCCGCTGCTGCTGATCGGCATGGACCTGATCAAGGACCGCGCCGTCCTCGAAGCCGCCTATGACGATGCCGCCGGCGTCACCGCGGCGTTCAACCTGAACCTCGTCACCCGGATCAACCGCGAACTCGGCGGAACCATGCCCGCCGATGCCTTTGCCCACGAAGCGCGCTGGAACGACGATCTGGCGCGCATCGAGATGCATCTCGTTGCCACGCGGGCCGTCGCTTTCGAGGTCTCAAGCCAGCGCTTCGCGATGGAGGAAGGCGAGACCATCCACACCGAGAACAGCCATAAATTCACCCCGCGTACCGCCAGCCTGCTGTTGCTCGCCGGTGGCTGGACCCCGCTCGAACGCTGGACCGATGAGCAGGACCGCTTTTCGGTGATCCTCGCCCGGGCGACCGACCAGCGCGAGGCGCCCTGACGCGCCGAGTTCATGGACGCGACACCGGCGCGTTCCTATATGTGCCGCATGGAACTCGAACCCGTCTTCAGCGCCGCCGCTGACACGCTGCGCGCAATCCCGCGTTCGGAACTGCTTATCGCCGCCGTCGCGGCCATGGTGCTCGGCTGGATCGGCGCGATCATCGCCAAGCGCTCGGCGCTCGGCCGGGTGCTGCGGCTGGCCAGCTCGGTGGCGCTGGGCGCGATCCTGTTGACGGTGGTGCTGCAGCTGTCGCGGTTCGACCCGCGCTTCGATGTCGCGGTACCGCAGATCGGCCTGCCCGAACAGCTGGTCGAAGGCGGCGAAACACGGATCCCGCTGTCCGCCGACGGGCATTTCTGGGTCCGCGCCGAGGTCAACGGCGTGCCGGGCAATTTCATGATCGATACCGGCGCCACGCTGACCGCGATTTCCGCGCCGCTGGCCGAGCGCGCCGGGCTCGAGCCGCGCCGCGGCGGTATCCCGATCATGCTGGGCACTGCCAATGGCACGGTGCAGGCGCATGTCGCGACGATCGACAGCCTGACCTTCGGCAATGTCAGCGCTAGCGGGACTGATGCCGCGATCGCGGAAAGCTTCGGCGATTTCAACGTCATCGGGATGAATGTGCTGGCGCGGCTCGGTTCGTGGCGGGTGGAGGACAACACGCTGATCCTCGTGCCCCGCGCCGAGGATACGATTTCGTGAATTCCCCCGTTGGACCACGCGCGCCGAAACGCTAGGACAGCGCGCGATGGACGGCTCGACAACGCTTCCGCCCCCGCCGCCGCTGGCGCAGCTGCTTGACCGCGGCCCCGCTGCACTGTTCCTCGATTTCGATGGCACGCTGGTGGAGATCGCGCCGCGCCCGGGCGACATCCACGTGCCCGAGGGGCTGCTGGACCGGCTGCACGCGCTGCGCGACCGCCTGGAAGGCCGGCTGGCGCTGGTCAGCGGGCGCGCGCTCGACGATCTGACCGGGCACCTGGGCGAACCGGCGATCTGCCGGGCCGGGTCGCATGGCGCCTCGCGCTTCCTCGCCGATGGCACGCGTCTCGGTGACGAGCCACGCGGCTTGTCCGAAGCCTCGGTGGACGAATTGCGCGCCTTCGCCGAAGCGCATGGCCTGTTCTACGAAACCAAGACGCATGGCGGCGCGCTGCATTTCCGCGGCGCACCCGAAAAGCGCGAGGCGACCCTGGCCTTCGCAGAGGAATTCGCCGCCTCGCGCGAATTGTGCGTCACCAGCGGCAAGGGCGTGGCCGAACTGGTGCGCCCCGGTGCGACCAAGGCGGCGGCTGTGTCGGCCTTCATGGAAGTCGCGCCTTTCGCGGGCGCCGTCCCGGTATTCATCGGCGACGATGTGACCGACGAAGACGGGTTTGCCGGCGCGGGCGAACATGGCGGTTTCGGGATCGCCGTGGGCGAACGTCCGAGCCGGCAGGCACGATACGGACTCGACAGCGTTGCTGCAGTGCACCATTGGTTGGAGATATGATGCAGTCGGACCTTGAGCTCTCCCCGATCGGCAACTGCCAGGTCAGCACGCTGGTCGATAGCGAGGGGGCCTTTGTCTGGGGCTGTGTCCCGCGCGTCGACGGCGATCCGGTCTTCTGTTCGTTGCTCAACGACAATGCGCGCGATCGCGGCATCTGGCGGTTCGAGCTGGAAGGGCAGGCGCGCAGCAGCCAGCGGTACGAACGCAACACCGCGATCCTGGTCACCCGGCTCGAGGCCGAGGACGGCAGCGCGGTCGAGATCCACGATTTCGCGCCGCGCTTCGAACGTTCGGGCCGGATGTACCGCCCGGTTGCCTATGCGCGCATCGTGCGCCCCGTGGCTGGCGCGCCGCGGCTGCGCATCGTCCTCGCGCCGATGAACGGCTACGGCGCCTCGCTTGCCGAAACGACCAACGGCACCAATCACATTCGCTACATGATCGGCCCGCAGGCGCTGCGCCTGTCGACCGATGCGCCGGTGGGTTACGTCCTCGAGGGGCGCAGCTACCGGGTCGAAAGCGACCAGCATTTCTTCCTTGGCCCCGACGAGCCCTTCGATGGCAATATCCGCAGCGAAGTGCGGCGGATGGAGGCGATGACCGCGCGCTACTGGCAGCACTGGGTGCGCGGGCTGCATATCCCGCTCGAATGGCAGGAAGAGGTGATCCGCGCCGCGATAGCGCTCAAGCTGTGCCAGCACGAGGAAACCGGCGCCATCGTCGCCGCGCTGACCACCTCGATCCCCGAGGCTGCCAACAGCCAGCGCAACTGGGACTATCGCTACTGCTGGATCCGCGACAGCTATTATACCGTCCAGGCGCTCAACCGGCTGGGCGCGCTCGACGTGCTCGAGAAATATCTCGCCTATCTGCGCAACATCGTCGACCAGGCGCGCGGCGGGCAGATCCAGCCGCTCTATTCGGTGATGGGCGCGGACGAGCTTCACGAATTCGAGGCCGAGCATCTTGCCGGCTATCGCGGCATGGGGCCGGTGCGCGTGGGCAATGCGGCCTACAAGCAGGTGCAGCACGATTGCTACGGCCAGATCGTCATGCCGACCGCGCAGGCGTTTTTCGACACGCGACTGCTGCGCATGGCGGACGAGCGCGATTTCGAACATCTGGAAGAAGTGGGCGAAGCGGCCTGGGCCAAGCACGACCAGCCCGATGCCGGGCTGTGGGAGTTTCGCACGCGGCAGGAAGTGCACACCTATTCGGCGGTGATGTGCTGGGCCGCCTGCGACCGGCTGGCCAATGTCGCCGCGACGCTGGGCAAGGGCGACCGCGTGGTCCATTGGAAACAGCGCGCCGACGCGATCCGCGCCAAGATCGACGAGAATGCGTGGAGCGAGGAGGGCGAGCACTACGGCGCCAGCTTCGAAAGCGACTATCTCGACGCCAGCCTGTTGCAACTGGTCGAATTGCGCTATCTTACGCCCGACGACGAACGCTTCCTCAAGACCTTCGCCGCGGTCGAACGCGATCTGCGGCGCGGCGATCACATGCTGCGCTACGCTGCAGAGGACGACTTCGGTGCACCCGAAACCGCGTTCAACGTCTGCACCTTCTGGCTGATCGAGGCGCTTGCGCTGGTCGACCGCCGCGAGGAGGCGCGCGAGATGTTCGAGGCCATGCTCAGCCACACCACCGCATCGGGCATGCTGAGCGAGGATCTCGACTACGAGACCGATGAATTGTGGGGCAATTTCCCGCAAACCTATTCACTGGTCGGTATCATCAACTGTGCCGGCCTGCTGAGCAAACCGTGGAGCGAAGTACGCTGACCGATCAACCCCGACTCGTCGTCATCTCCAACCGCGTCGCGGTGCCCAAGGCGCGCGGCGCAGCGGGCGCGCAGGGGGGCTTGGCCGGGGCGCTTCTCGCCGCGCTCAGCGACCGCAAGGGATTATGGTTCGGCTGGTCGGGGCAGGAAAGCGAAAGCGGGCGCACCGGGCATATTGACACGCAGACCAATGACGGCGTGACCACCGCGACGATCGATCTGTCGCAGCGCGATATCGACGAATATTACAACGGCTATGCCAATTCGACGCTGTGGCCGCTGTTCCATTACCGCCTCGACCTCGCGCAATACGAACGCGAGACGGGCAAGGGCTACGAACGCGTCAACGAACGCTTTGCCGACCAGGTTGCGCCGCTGATCGAGCCCGACGATGCCGTCTGGGTCCACGATTACCATCTCATCCCGCTGGGCGAGCGGCTGCGCTCGCGCGGGCTCAAGAACCGCATCGGTTTCTTCCTGCACATTCCCTGGCCACCGACGCGGCTGTTCGTCTCGCTGCCCTATCACGAGCGACTCGTGCGCACGCTGCTCTATTACGACGTGGTCGGTTTCCAGACGCAGGAATGGCTCGAGAGCTTCCTGCATTACTGCGAGCACGAGCTGGGCGCCGAAGTCGACGGCGCGAAAGGCACCGTCAGCTTCGAGGGGCGCACCACGATCGCGCGCGCCTATCCGATCGGGATCGACTGGGACCACTTCTCGCAGCTGGGCAGTGCCGGCGAAGCGCGGCAGGCGCAGCAACGGCTGCTCAGCTCGTCGCGCCGACGCACCGCCATGATCGGGGTCGACCGGCTCGACTATTCGAAGGGCATTCCCGAGCGCATCGACGGAATCGGGCGCTTCTTCGACAAGCATCCCGAACGGGTGCAGGATCTGGTCTTCATCCAGATCGCGCCGCCCAGCCGCGAGGATGTCGATAGCTACCAGGCGATTCGCGCCGAGCTCGAACAGAAATGCGGCCGCATCAACGGCGCGCGCAGCGAGGTCGACATGGTGCCGATCCGCTACGTCAACCGCGGCTACAGCCATGAAGAGCTGTTCGGCTTCTTCCGCGCCGCCAAGATCGGGCTGGTAACCCCCTTGCGCGACGGGATGAATCTGGTCGCCAAGGAATATATCGCGGCGCAGGACCCCGAGGATCCCGGCGTGCTGATCCTCTCGCGCTTCGCCGGCGCGGCGGCGCAGATGCCCGATGCGGTGCTGGTCAATCCGCACAGCCCCGACGATATCGCGCATGCCATCCAGACTGCGCTCGACATGACGCTGGAGGAACGCAAGGCGCGCTACCAGAAGCTGATCGCCACCGTGCGCGACGACAATGTGCAGGACTGGACCGCCAATTTCCTGCGCGACCTGAGCGAGGCCTGAGCGCGGCGCCGATCGCTGCGATTGCGCATGTCCTGCCGCGCTGCCACCGTCGCGCGCATGATTCGCGAACCTTTTCTGAAAACCCGGGGCATCCACAATTTCCGCGATTACGGCGGCTGGCGCACGCGCGGGGGTGGGCAGGTGCGCACCGGGCTGCTGTTCCGCTCGGGCCACCATGTCGAGGCGACCGACGACGATCTCGCCGCGATTGCCCCGCTGGGCATCCACACGGTCATCGACCTGCGCGGCGAAAGCGAGCGCGCGGCCAATCCCTGCCGCCGAGTCGAGGGGTTCGACGGGCAGGTGCTGTTCTACGAAGGCGAGACCACTTCCAGCCCGCCGCACATGGATATCGGCCCCGACACCAGCGCCGCCGATTTCGCGCGCGAACGCATGCTCGCGGTGTACACGCGCCGCGAATTCCTGCGCACCAACGACAGCCCGACCTTCGATGTCCTCGCGCGCCAGTCGCTCCCCGGGATCGAGGCGCGGCTGGGCCGCAAGCTCGACGAGGGCGCAGCCAAGGACCTGCTCGGCGTGCGCGAGGAATATCTCGATCGCTATCTCGAGATCGCGACCGAGCGCCACGGCAGCTTCGACACCTATCTCGAAGCCGCGATAGGTGTGGATGACGCGCTGCGCGAGGCGCTGATCGCCCGCTTCGTGGCGTGACTCTGCGGCTGCGGCTTCCCATATAGCCGCGAACACCCCTTCAGACTGACGGAAATTGACGACATGGCTACCCATCGCACCAAGATGCTCATCATCGGCTCGGGCCCCGCGGGCTATTCGGCCGCCATCTATGCGGCGCGCGCGATGATGGAACCGATCGTGGTGCAGGGGCTGCAGCCGGGCGGCCAGCTGACCATCACCACCGATGTCGAGAATTATCCCGGCTTCGCCGATGTCGTCCAGGGCCCGTGGCTGATGGAGCAGATGCAGAAGCAGGCCGAACATGTCGGCACGCGGATGATGTGGGATACGATCGTCGATGTCGATGTATCGAACGGCTCGCCCTTTACCGCGACTGGCGACAGCGGCGACGAATATGTCGCCGACGTGCTGGTGATTGCCACCGGCGCGCAGGCCAAGTGGCTGGGCGTCCCGGGCGAACAGGAACTGGGCGGCAAGGGCGTCAGCGCCTGCGCCACCTGCGACGGCTTCTTTTACCGCGGCAAGAAGGTCGCGGTTATCGGCGGCGGCAATACCGCGGTCGAGGAAGCGCTCTACCTCACCAACCATTCGGACGATGTCACGCTGATCCACCGCCGCGACGAATTGCGCGCCGAGAAGATCCTGCAGGAACGCCTGCTCAACCATCCCAAGATCAGCGTGATCTGGAACAAGGCAGTCGAAAGCTTCGAAGCCGGGCCGACCGGCGCGCTGGGGCATCTCAAGTGGCGCGACACGGTTACCGGCGAAGACAGCACGCTCGAAGTCGATGGCGCCTTCGTCGCGATCGGCCATGCGCCCGCGACCGAACGGTTCAAGGGCAAGCTGCCGATGGA
>LUMV01000472.1_pt1 | contig 26374 bp, 31 predicted proteins | sample 729731 | NCBI WGS metagenome assembly LUMV01 (sample SAMN03860301, study PRJNA289734) | marine metagenome | biome: seawater column; feature: ocean; material: water; isolation source: Red Sea water column Station 192 - depth 200m | place: Saudi Arabia: Red Sea | collected 2011-10-15 | depth 200 m
GAAGTGGTGATCGAGCGGTTCCTGATGGGCGAGGAGGCCAGCTTCTTCGCGCTGACCGATGGCACGGCGATCGTGCCCATCGGCACCGCGCAGGATCACAAGCGCGTGGGCGCAGGCGATACCGGACCGAACACCGGCGGCATGGGCGCCTATTCCCCCGCTCCGGTGCTGAGCGAGGATCTGCAACGTCAGGTCATGCGCGAGATCGTCGAGCCGACGGTGCGCACCATGGCCGCCGAGGGTACGCCCTATTCGGGCGTGCTCTATGCCGGGCTGATGCTGACCAAAGACGGCCCGCAACTGATCGAATACAATGCGCGCTTCGGCGATCCCGAATGCCAGGTGCTGATGATGCGGCTCGAAAGCGATCTCGTCGAACTGATGCAGGCCTGCGCGCAAGGGCGGCTGGGCGACATCGCCGAGCCGGCGCTATCGGGCGATTTCGCGCTGACCGTGGTGATGGCGGCGGACGGCTATCCCGGCACGCCCAAGAAGGGCGGCACGATCGATCTGGGCGAGGCCGAGGCCGCCGGCGCCAAGGTCTTCCACGCCGGCACCGCGCTGGAAGGCGAGACGCTGACCAGCAGCGGCGGCCGCGTGCTCAACGTCACCGCGCGCGGAGCAAGCGCGACCCAAGCGCAGGCAAAAGCCTATGAAGCGGTCGACGCGATCCCCTTCCCCGACGGCTTTTGCCGCCGCGACATCGGCCAGCGTGAGGTGCGGCGGGAACGGGGTTGAAGAGCGATCAGGATGGCCCCCCCCCGAAGGCGTGATATGAAACCCGACAACCCGGTTCTCAGGCTGACCGAGAACGAGAAGGTTTGCCTGCGCCGAAAGATGCTCCCGGAAACCTCGAAGGAGGTCGCCCGTGCGCTCGACATCTCAACACATGCGGTCGACAAACGATTGAAAACGGCGCGCCTCAAGCTGGGGGTCTCGACGACTCTTGATGCCGCCCGCATCCTCGCAGAGCACGAGAATTGGGACCAATCTCTAGTACCCCAGAAAATGGACCTTCCCACACCGCAAATTAAGAACCAATTTCTCCCAGGAATGAAGGGGAAGAACCGCTTTTTCCTCGTTCTAGCATTTGGAGGGATGGCCGTGATCGCAGGCATACTGGTGCTCATTTTGCAGATACAGACTCTGGCCCCGGCGCAGCAAGCCACCACGGTGGCCGAGGCCGAGCAGTTTCTGGCGCGCAGTTTCCAGCTGAGCGACAAAGACGGCTCGGGCTTTATCGAGAGCGGCGAGCAACCTCCGATGAAGATACGCCGTATCGAAAACGGCGGTAATCGGAGCCAACAGCGGTTGGCCGACTCTGACACATGGATCGATGCTTTCGACAATAATGGCGACCGGCGAGTTAGCCGCGAGGAATACATCGCGCGTCTGCTCCCCGGTATTCTCGAACAGGGCATTCCGGCGGGTTGGAAGCGGGCGCGGTAGCGGTAGGCCGCGCGCGGCCCGACGAGGCCCCTGCGGCCCAGCCCGCTTAGAACACCCTGCACGTCACCCCGGCCTCCGAGTCGGGGTGACGTGGAGGTGGTGAATTAGCCCAGCTTCTCGGCAACCAGCGCCTTGAGGTCGGCTTCGCTGCGCGCGCCGTAGTGCGAGATGATCTCGGCGGCGCAGATCGCGCCCATGCGCAGGCAGGTTTCGAGGGTTTCGCCGCGCGCATGGCCGGTGAGGAAACCCGCTGCGAAGAGATCGCCCGCGCCGGTGGTGTCGACGACCTTGTCGATCGGTTCGGCGGCAATTTCGGCGCGCGCGCCATCGGCAATGCCCACGGCGCCCCTGGCGCTGCGCGTGGCGACCAGCACGGGGACCTTGTCCTGCAGCATGGCCAGGCCCGCGTCGAAATCCGCTTCGCCGGTCAGCGTCGCCAGTTCGCTTTCATTGACGAAAAGAATGTCGATCTGACCTTCCTCGATCAGCGCGCGGAAATCGTCGCCATGACGATCGATGACGAAGCTCTCGCTGGCAGTGAAGGCGACCTTGCGGCCCGCATTGCGCGCCACCTCGATCGCACGGCGCATGGCCCGGCGCGGTTCTTCCGGGTCCCACAGATACCCTTCGAGATAGAGGATGCCCGCGCTGGCGATCAGCTCGTCGTCGAGCGCGGCGGGGGGGAGGAACTGGCTTGCCCCGAGGAAGGTGTTCATCGTCCGCTCGCCATCGGGCGTGACGAAGATGAGGCAGCGCGCGGTCGAGGGCTGGCCTTCGCGGGCCGGCGTGTCGAAATCGATCCCCACCGCGCGGATGTCGTGGCTGAAGACATCGCCCAGCTGGTCGGTCGCGACCTGCCCGACGAATGCGCATTGCGCGCCCAGCGCCGACATGCCGGCAAGCGTGTTGGCGGCAGAGCCCCCGGAAATTTCCTTCGCCGGCCCCATCGCCTCGTACAGTCGCCGGGCGCCGTCCTCGTCGACCAGCGTCATCCCGCCCTTGTTGAGATCGAGTTCGGCGATCAGGTCTTCTTCGCAAGGGGCCATCACATCGACGATGGCATTGCCGATGGCGATTACGTCGTAACGGGGTTCGGTCATGGGTACTCCGGGGAGGGGATAAGCGGTGTGTCGGGCGCGGTTAGCGGCTCGTCGGGGTTTGGCCAAGGGCAGCGTTGACTTGGGCAGGGCGCGCGCGCATCGCAGTGGCCCTATGGTGTCGCTTTCCCGCGCTCTTGTTCTGGCGATCGTCCAGCTCGGCGATCCCGCTATCCTGAAAGTGCTGGCAAAGACCGCAGTGGTCACGCTGCTGGTTTTCGCAGCGGGGGGCACGGCGCTCTATGTCGCGCTCGACAGCGCGATCGGTACCGCCTTCGGGATCGAGGCCGCCGGTCTCGGTGCACTGGCCGCGGCGGTGGCGACCGTGCTGGCTGCATGGTTCCTGTTCCGGGTAGTCGCGCTGTTCGTGCTGCAGTTCTTTGTCGAGGACGTGGTCCGCGCGGTCGAGGAGCGCCATTACCCGCAAGCTGCGGCGAACGCCCGGCGAATCGGGTTCGGCGAGGAGCTGGGCCATGCCTTGCGTTCGCTGGGCCGCACGCTCGTTGCCAATGCGCTTGCATTGCCGGTTGCCGGCCTGTTGCTGTTTACCGGCGTGGGCGCTGCAGCGGTGTTCCTGGTGGTCAACGCCTTGCTGGTCGGGGGCGAACTGCATGACGCCGTATGGCTGCCCCACCGCGCGCATGCGGCCGAAGCTGCGCCGATTGGCGGCGCGACCCGATTTCTGCTCGGCGCCGTGGTGGTGGCGCTGCTTGCAATACCTTTCCTCAACCTCCTCGCCCCGATACTGGGCGCGGCGAGTGCGACGCATCTCGTCCACCGCGCTCGAGAGAAAGGTCCGCATGCGTAAGTCCGTCCTGTTCCTGCTGCCGCTGCTGGGCGCCTGCGCCACCGGACCCGTACCCGGCTCCACTGCACCGTCGCGGCCGGCGTCCGCGCCGCCGCCGCAGCAAGTGCGGGTGGCTCCGTCGACCCCCGACTTCCGCGCGCCGCGGGTCATGAATGTGCCTGGCCTCGAGGGCGTGATCGGCCGCAACCAGACCGCGCTGGCGAAGATTTTCGGGCCGCCGCGAATCGACGTAACCGAAGGTGACGCGAAGAAGCTGCAATTCGTGGGCGAGGCCTGCGTACTCGACATCTATCTCTATCCGCTCAGCCCGGGTGCGGAACCCAGTGCAACCTATGTCGATGCACGCCGCGCGAGCGACGGGCTCGATGTCGATCGCGCAGCCTGCGTGCGCGCGCTGCGCCGCTGAAGCCCGCATCCGCTAACCCGGACTTAAGCAAACCGCGCTAGGCTCCGCGAACCGGTGTTAGGCGGGAGTTTGGTACAGATGAGCGTGCATTTCGGCGAACTGGCGATGAAATTCGGTGCGGACGGCGTGATTTCGCCGGGCGAGGTGCTTGCGCTACGGCGCGAAGCCTGGCCCGATGGGCATATCTCGCAGGCCGAGGCCGAAGCGATCGTTGCGCTCAACCACCAGCTTACGTCGCGCTGCCGGGAATGGGTGGAATTCTATGTCGAGGCGCTGGGCGAATATGTCGTCAATCAGCGTGCGCCGAAGGGCTATGTCGATGCCGAGAACGCGGCATGGCTGATGGCGCAGCTGGACGCCGATGGCACGCTTGGCTCGATGGCCGAGATCGAATTGCTGGTGCGCGTGTTCGAATGCGCACAGAACGTGCCGGTATCGCTGAAGGACTATGCGGTCGCGCAGATGGAACACGCCGTTCTCGAGGGGACGGGGCCGACGCGCAATGGCGGCATGCTCGAAGCCGGCAATGTCAACGCGGCCGAGGCATTGCTGCTGCGGCGGGCGATATTCGCCCCCGCAAGCGAACGGCCCGCGGCCGTGGGACGCAAGGAAGCCGAAATGCTCTTCCGGCTCAAGGATGCAACGCTGGGCGCGGACAACGCCCCCGAATGGAAACATCTGTTCGTGCAGGGCATTGCCAATTACCTGCAGGCCTACAGCGATCCGAATGCGCAGCTGAGCCGCGAACGCGCGGCCGAACTGGATGCCTTCATGGGCGATACGCAGGCGCGGGTCGGCGACTTCCTCGGCCGCATGGCCAAGGCCTCGCCCAATGCATTCGGCAAGGTCTTCGGCCGCAAGGCGCCTGCTCCGGATCGCTCGGAGGCCGTCGGCCGCGCATACGCCGTTACCGATGACGAGCGGGAATGGCTCGAAGCGCGGATCGAGGCCGATGGTCAGATCGACGAATACGAGCAGGCGCTGCTCGATTTCCTCGCCGAAGACTGAGCTTCACTTGCGGAGCGCGTGAAAACCGTTCTTGGCGAGCGCGCGCCAGCGTTTTTGCCGGTGCGCGTAGAACAGGCGCGCGAATCCCGCGACCAGCGGCGTCAGCATGCCCGCATCGATATGCACGCGATCGGTGTACCGCGTGCAGCCGTCACCGGGGGCGATTTCGATCCAGTGACCCCAGCGGCGAACGAACGGTGAATGGCCATTGTCGCGCAGCACATGCGCTGTAGGCGGAGATGTGGGAAATTCGATCCCGATGACCTGCCAGCCGATGGGAAGTATCCCGAAGACGAACATCCACGCGCGGTATTCGCCCGGGGTCCAGCGGCAGGGAAAGCGCCCGCCGCACGGCACGAAGCGAATCAGCGGCGCAGCCACATGCCGGAGCAAGGCGCTCGTCTGCGCGTGATCCCAGACCGCCTCGGGTGGCGCGTCGAGCCAGGTCGTCAGCTCGACGGTGCGGCTCACACCATGAAGCTTTCGCCGCAACCGCAGGCGCCCTTGGCATTGGGATTTTCGAACACGAAGCCGGCGGTGAAATCGTCTTCCACCCAGTCCATCGTGCTGCCGATCAGGTAGAGCACGCTGGCGCTGTCGATATAGAAGGTCCCGCCGGGGGTTTCGATCTTCTCGTCGAACTTGGCTTCCTCGGCGACGTAGTCGACCGAATAGGCAAGCCCGGAACAGCCGCGCCGGGGCGTCGACAATTTTACGCCGATGGCTTCGTCGGGCGCTTTCGCCATCAACTGCGCGACGCGCTGTTCCGCGCGCTCGGTCAGGATGACGGCTGCCTTCGGCGCAGCGCGTGTCTTCGTATCGCCCATCACAGCATCCCCAGTTCGAGCCGTGCCTCGTCGGTCATCTTATCCGGGCCCCAGGGCGGGTCCCACACCAGATTGACTTCCGCATCGCGCACGCCGGGCACGCTGGCCGCACGCAGTTCGACTTCGGCAGGCATGGTTTCGGCGACCGGGCAATGCGGCGTCGTCAGCGTCATGGTGACGGTGACATCGCTCTCCTCATCGACCTCGACCCCGTAGATCAGCCCGAGATCGTAGATATTCACCGGGATCTCCGGGTCGAAGATTTCTTTCAGCGCGGCAACGACCGCTTCATAGAGGTCGCCGCCGGGGGCACCCGCGGGCAAGCCCTCGGGCTTTTTCTGCAGGAATCCTTCGAGATAGTCGCGCTTGCGTTCCATCGTGGCGCGCGCGCTTTCCTCGGGATCGACCGCATCCTCCACCCGGGCGCGCGGCGGTTTTGCCGTTGCCACGTCTGCGGGCGATGGTGCCGCGATCCAATCCTGGTCCTTGTTCGTTCCTTCGCTCATCCGAAGATCCTCTGGGTGCGTTCGATACCGCGCAGCAGCGCAGCGATGTCGTTTTCGTCGGAATACAGCCCGAAGCTTGCCCGGGCGGTGGCGGGAACCCCGAGATGGTCCATCAGCGGCTGCGCGCAGTGATGGCCAGCCCGGATCGCCACATTCTCTTCATCCAATATGGTGCCGAGATCGTGCGGATGAACCCCCTCGATCGCAAAGCTGACGATGCCGGCGCTTTCTTCCGGGCCGAACAGCGTGACCGAATTCAGCGCGCGCAATTCGTCGCGCAGCTGCCTGGCAAGGCCCGCCTCATGCGCGAACAGCCGGTCGGGTCCCAGCGCGGCGACATAGTCGATCGCGGCATGCAGCGCGATCGCCTCGGTGATGATCGGGGTTCCGGCCTCGAACCGCTGCGGGGGCGGCGCATAAGTCGTCTTTTCGAAAGTGACCCGGTCGATCATCGCGCCGCCGCCCTGCCACGGGGGCATGGCACCGAGAGGCGCGTGCATCGAGCACGCTCCCGAGAACGTTCGAGACATGCGCCAGCGCGACCAGCCTGGTCCGCGGAGTCATCATGGCTTCGAGCGCACCCAGATCGATCCGGCCGTCTTCGGTCAGCGGGCAGACATCGATCTGCGCGCCGGTCCGTTCGGCGACCATCTGCCACGGGACGATGTTCGAGTGATGCTCCAGCATCGACAGGACGATGCGATCGCCCTCGCCGATCTGCGCCATGCCCCAGCTCGCCGCGACCAGATTGATCGCTTCGGTCGCACCGCGGACGAAGACCACCTCGTCCTCGCCCTTCGCGCCAATGAATTCGGCAACGCGGCGGCGAGCGGCTTCATAGCCGAGCGTCATTTGCGCGCTACGTCCGTACACGCCGCGATGGACGGTGGCGTAATCCACGCCGAGCGCGCGGGTCATCGCATCGATGACGGCCTGCGGTTTCTGCGCGGTGGCGGCTGTGTCCAGGTAATGCCACGGCGCGCCATCGCCGGTTACCATGCCGGGGAAATCGGCACGGACATCGGCGGCAGGCGAAAGGGTGGCAGCGACGCTCACAGCGCCTTGTCCACCTTGTCGAGCGCGATCTGCATCAAGGTTTCGCGCGTTTCGTCATCGTCGAGAGCAACCAGAGCATCGCCGAGGAACGCCTGCACCATCAAGCGGCGGGCGAGTTCGGGCGAGACGCCGCGCGCGGCCATGTAGAACCGTGCGGTTTCGTCGAGTTGGCCGACACTGGCGCCATGCGCGCATTTGACGTCGTCGGCGAAAATCTCGAGCTGCGGGACGGCGTTTACGCTCGCGCCTTTCTCTAGCAGCAAACCCTTGAAATCCTGAGCCGCGTCGGTCTTCTGCGCATGGCGCACGACATCGATATTGCCGAGGAAATTGCCCGTCCCGTGGCCCCAATGGACCGCGCGAACGGTCTGGTTGCTGGTGGCTTCGGGTTCGGCGTGGATCGTCCGCGTGACGAATTCGCGCACCGTATCGCGGCCGCCAACGGTGATTCCGCCGAATTCGAAATGCGCGCCCTTGTGAATCGTGACTTCGACTTCCAGCCGCGCATATTCGGCGGCAGCAAGGACGGCGAAGAGTTCGCATGTCGCGCCTTCGCCGATGGTCACGCGCCAGCGGTGCAGCCGGGTGGGCTGCGGATCGTCGGCATCGCGGATCACCAGAGTATCGCGGAAGGTTTCGCCCGCCGCGATATCGATCGTACGCCAGTCGTCGAGCGCTTCGCCCTGCAGCCGTTCGACTGCAGAATAGCGCCAGCCCTCCTCGCGCCGGGTGGGAAGTTCAGCGGCTTCAGGCATCGGCCATCACCGCGTCATAGCCTTCGTTCTCGAGTTCGATCGCCAGTTCGGGACCGCCGGTGCGCACGATGCGGCCCTGCGACAGGATCGACACCTTGTCGGGCTTCACCACTTCGAGCAGGCGCTGGTAGTGGGTGATCAGCAAGACGCCCTTCGCCGGGTCGCGCATGATCGCATTGATACCATCGCCCACGACGCGCAGCGCATCGATGTCGAGACCGCTGTCGGTTTCGTCGAGCACGGCGAACTTGGGATCGAGAATGCCCATCTGCACCATTTCGGCGCGCTTCTTCTCGCCGCCCGAGAAGCCGACATTCACATGCCGCTTGAGCATGTCGGGATCGAGCTTGAGCAGGGCCGCCTTGTCCTTCGCCAGCTTGAGGAACTCGCCGCCGGTCAGCGCTTCCTCGCCCCGCGCCTTGCGCTGCGAATTCAGCGCTTCGCGGAGGAATTGCAGGTTCGAGACCCCCGGAATTTCGACCGGGTACTGGAACCCGAGGAACAGCCCCGCAGCCGCGCGCTCATGCGGCTCGAGGTCGAGCAAATCGACCCCGTTGAAGCTGACCGAACCCTGCGTCACTTCGTAACCGGGACGTCCGCCCAGCACATAGGCCAGCGTCGACTTGCCGGCACCATTGGGGCCCATGATGGCATGGACCTCGCCCGCGGGAATTTCGAGCGTCAGCCCGTTGAGGATCGTCTTGCCGTCGATTTCGGCGTGGAGATTGTCGATTTTCAGCATGTCAGTTCCTGTCGTCGCGACGCGGTCCGCGGCTGGGGCGCCGGGGCGTCGATCCGTATTTCGATTGGTGTTCGCGGCGCGCGGTCTGCTTGTCGCGGTAGCGCGCGTTCATGGCGGCGAAGATCGGCTGCATTGCTGCTTCCACGTCTTCGAGGATGGTTTCGGCGGGGATCCGCAGCACTTCGATGCCCACTGCGCCGAGGCTCTTGTCGCGCCGCCGCGCAAGCGCGTCGTTCTGCTCCGGCTCGTCGATTGCGACCGCTAGGCCGAGCGGGTGCGAGACGAAATCAAGAATCGCCGAGCCCACCACAGTGTGGCGCGTGAACTTGAACTTGCCGAAATCCTCTTTCGCAAAGCGCGCGGCGAGTGCCTTGTGCGCTTCGGTCGAATGCCGCCGCAGGTCGCGCGCACGGTCGTGCAGCGCGTCGAGCCCGCGCTGCTGCGCGTAGAACATCTGGTCGTCGCTGATCTTGCTGGTGGTCGCCTCGTGCTCGATCTGCGCGCTGGGGTTCTTCACCTCGATATAGGGTACGGTGTGCGCGCCCGACTGGTCGCCGATCAGCAGCGAATCGCATTCGGTGCGATTGCGCACCCCGTCAGCGTTGGCGGCCACGCGGACCATGCCGCGATAGGTGTTGTTCGACTTGCCGGCCGAGATACCCTTCGAGATGATCGTCGAACGGCTCCCCTTGCCGTTATGGATCATCTTGGTGCCGGTATCGGCCTGCTGGTAATTGTTGGTCACCGCGACCGAGTAGAATTCGCCCACGCTGTCTTCGCCGTTGAGCACGCAGCTGGGATATTTCCACGTCACCGCGCTGCCGGTTTCGACCTGCGTCCAGCTGATCTTGCTGCGGGCGCCCTGGCACAGGCCGCGCTTGGTGACGAAATTGTAGATCCCGCCCACGCCTTCGGCATTGCCGGGATACCAGTTCTGGACGGTGGAGTACTTGATTTCGGCGTCTTCCATCGCAACCAGCTCGACCACCGCGGCATGGAGCTGGTTCTCGTCACGCATCGGCGCGGTGCAGCCTTCGAGATAGCTGACATAGCTGCCCTTTTCGGCGATGATCAGCGTGCGTTCGAACTGGCCGGTGTTCTCCGCATTGATGCGGAAATAGGTGCTCAGCTCCATCGGGCAGCGCACGCCTTCGGGCACGTAGACGAAGGTCCCGTCGGAGAAGACCGCGCTGTTCAGGGTGGCGAAGTAGTTGTCGTGCTGCGGAACGACCTTGCCGAGCCACTTCTTGACCAGCTCGGGATATTCGCGAATCGCCTCGCTGATCGACAGGAAAATGACGCCCGCCCGCTTCAGCTCCTCGCGGAAGCTGGTGGCCACGCTGACGCTGTCGAACACGGCATCGACGGCCACCTTCTTCGCGCCCTTTACGCCCGCCAGCACTTCCTGCTCGCCCAGCGGAATGCCGAGCTTGTCGTAGACGCGCTTGATCTCGGGATCGAGTTCGTCGAGCGATTCGAGCTCAACCTTCTTCTTCGGGGCCGCGTAATAATAGGCGTCCTGATAGTCGATCGCCGGATAGCCGAGCTTGGCCCAGTCGGGCTCCACCATTTCCTGCCACAGGCGGAAGGCCTTGAGGCGCCAGTCGAGCATCCACTCGGGCTCGCCCTTCTTGGCGCTGATGAACCGGACCGTGTCTTCGGTCAGGCCCTTTTCGGCGAATTCGGTCTCGATGTCCGAAGACCAGCCGTGTTCGTACTCGGCGGCCTTTTCGGCAGCTTCACGCGCTTCGCGGTCCTGGATGTCGATTTCTTCGCTCATGCAATCTCTCTTTCGCGCGCCAGCTGGGTCAGCGGTATCGCTGCCAGCGCACCACGCAGTGCTTCATTGACGACCGGCCAGTGCGGCTTGACCAGGCATTCGTGTTCGACTGAACAGTCCGTGCCTTCGATGCAGGCGGTCAGTGCGATCGGCCCTTCGACCGCCTCGACGATATCGGCCACGGTAATCGCCGCGGCTGGCCGGGCGAGCTGCAAGCCGCCGCCTGCGCCCCGGCTCGACCGGAGCAACCCTGCGGCCGACAGCTTGCTGACCAGCTTCTGCACGGTCGGGACCGGCAATCCGGTCTCCGCGGCGAGTTCGCCCGCACTGGTCTTCGCGCCGCCGCAGTGACGCGAAGCGGCGCACATGGCGACCACGGCATAATCGGCTAGGTTGGAAAGGCGCATATCAAATCGGACCAAATCGTTCCGATTGGCCAATTAGGGGCGCCTCCCCAGCTTTTCAACGGGAAACAGCGTGTTGCGAGTCGTTAGCAATCAGAGCTCGTCGAGCGGCTCCCGGCCCAGCTGCTCGGCTTCCCCGGCGCCGAACAGGCTCACCGAACTGTAGCCGTCGGGGCCCAGCATGTCGTTGATCGTGGAGCCCGAATTGGGCTGTAACCGCTTGGGTGTGCGCCCGGTGAAGAAGCGGATTTCCTTGATCAGATGCGCCTGGTCGTAAAACGCTTCGCGGATTTCCGCTTCGATCTCGTCGGGCAATTGCGGCATCGACAGCAAGGTCGCCGCACGCACCGCGCGGTAGCGGCGCACCAGCCGGACCGGAGATTGCCCGAAGAATTGCGCAACGAGGCGCTGCGCCTGTCGCTTCGAGTAGGGCAGCTGGTCGTACAATACGTCGAGCTCGGGCTTGAACGAACTCGACAGCCATTCGAGCGTGCGATCGATCACGGTCAGATGCTGGTCTGGCAGGCTCGACAGGCCCTGGCGGACGATGTCGCACATCGCGTCGAGCAATTCGCCATCATCGATCTCACCCGCTCGCCAGCGCGGCGCCAGTGTCGTATGGCGTTCTGCCAGCGGGTCCTTCAGTACCGTTTCCGGCTGCAGGAAGGCGTCGTGGTAGTCATGAACCGAAAGCCCGGACAGCGCGGCCCAGCCCCGGAAGTTGAGCGATACGCCGAATACAACCCCGGGCCCGCTGACGCTGAAGTTGCGCGCCTGGCACAGCGGCGCGACAAAGAACGCGTCGCTGGTATCGGACACCACATCGTCGAACTGCATTCGCCCGACACCGCGCCCGAACACCACCATCTGGCCCGAATAGGCCGGCAACACGTCGTCGAGCTGCCCATCGCTGGTGCGCCAGATATAGAGCGAGTTGAGATAGGGCGCGAGATCGGGTGGCGCCGCTACGAACTCGAACGAATGTGACGCCTCGCCGCTTGGTACAACCGCCAAACCCCTGCCCCCAAATCTCTTCCTCAACCAATTGTATAAATACGCCAATCCCGTTTGCTCCGCAATCGCTTAGTAAACGAGCTGTTTGGGATGGGCAAAAAAAGGGGGCATCCTCGCAAGGTGCCCCCCTTTGAAGTCGAGAACTCGTTGCAGGAATGCTCCGAGCCCTTCGGGTCGCAAAACCCTCTTACGCCGGTCTTGCGGTAATTCATTGTATGCAAGCGACAACGCGGGCCCTGGTGGGTTGTTCAGCGGCGTTTTTTTGACGCTGCATCGCGCGCCCTAGCCGCGCGGGCGCTCGACAGGCTTCGCGGAACGCGGCAATGCGCGGTGCATGCTGTTCGACCTTGCCCGCCCTGTCCTGTTCGCGCTCGATCCCGAGCGCGCGCATCGCCTGACTGTGAAAGCGCTCGCCGTTTCGCCCCGCACGGCGCCGCCCCCGGCCGGCCCGCTGGCGATCGATGTCGCGGGGCTCGCCTTCCCCAACCCGGTCGGCATGGCAGCGGGATTCGACAAGGACGCCGAAGTCCCCGACCAGTTGCTCGGGCTGGGCTTTGGTTTCACCGAAGTCGGTTCGATCACCCCGCTGCCGCAGGCGGGCAATCCCAAGCCGCGGCTGTTCCGGCTGGTCGAGGACCGTGCGGTGATCAATCGGATGGGGTTCAACAACGGCGGGGCCGAGGCTGCGCACGCCCGGCTCGAACGCCGCGCCGGTCGGCCAGGCATTGTCGGGATCAATGTCGGGGCCAACAAGGACAGCGCGGACCGCGCGGCCGACTACGCGACGATGACCCGCATAATGGCACCGCTGGCCTCGTATCTCGCGGTCAATATTTCCAGCCCCAACACCCCGGGCTTGCGCGCTTTGCAGGACGAGGGGGCGCTGATCGGGTTGCTCGATGCAGTGTTCGAGGCCCGCGGAGACCGGGGCCCGCCCGTATTCCTCAAGGTCGCGCCCGATCTCGAACCTGCGGATGTCGACGCGATTGCACGTATCGCGATCGACCGGGGGCTTGGCGCCCTCATCGTGTCCAATACCACCATCTCGCGTCCGGCGCTGGCCTCGGCGCATGCGGGAGAAACCGGCGGGCTATCGGGTGCTCCGCTCCGCGATCTCGCACAGCAGCGCCTGCGCGACTTCCGCAAGGCAACCGGCGGCGAGCTTCCGCTGGTGGGCGTGGGTGGCATCGCCACCGCAGCGGACGCCTGGGCCCGCATCCGCGCGGGCGCCAGCCTGGTGCAGCTCTACAGCGCGATGGTTTATGGGGGCCCCGGCCTGCCCCGGCAGATCGTCCGGGGCCTCGAGCGGTTGATGCGCCGCGACGGTTTCGCTTCGATTGCCGAAGCGGTCGGAAGCGAATAGCGTCGCATCCATGAAGAGACTGATTTCCATTCCGCTTCTGGCCGCTGCCCTGGCTGGCTGCTCGATCAATCCATCGCCGGAATCCGCACCTCCTTTATCGCCGACCGCTTTTGCAGGTGCAGTCAGCGCGGCGGACCCGCGAGCGCAGGCCGCAGGCGAAGCTATGCTGGCACGGGGAGGCAGCGCCACCGACGCCGCCATCGCTGTCATGCTGGCGCTGACGGTGGTCGAACCGCAGAGCTCGGGTATCGGCGGCGGCGGGTTCATGGTCCGCGGCATGCCGGACGGCACCGTCGCAACCTTCGATGGCCGCGAAACCGCTCCTGCCGGCGCCACGCCGGAATGGTTTCTCGACGACAACGGCGAAGTCCCGCCGCGCAGCGAATCGGTCCGCAGCGGGCTGTCGGTCGGGGTGCCGGGGAACATCGCGCTCGCCGCCAAGGCGCACGCCGCGCATGGCAAGCTCGCCTGGGCTGACCTTTTCGAGCCGGCCATCCGCCTTGCGCGCAGCGGGTTCGAGATCAATCCGCGGCTCAATGGCATGCTCGAGAGTGCCCGGAACCGATCGGCACATTCCGCGGCCGCGCGATCGCTGTACTTCGACGATCAGGGCGATCCCCAGCCGGTCGGCACGCTGGTCGTGAACGAGCCGCTCGCGCAGACGCTCGAGATGATAGCGGGCGGTGGGCCGGAAGCCTTCTATTCGGGCGAACTGGCGGAACGGATCGCCGAGACGGTCAGCGCGGATACGCCGCGCACGGGCGCGATGACCTATGCCGACATCACGGGTTACGAAGCCAAGACCCGCGATGCTGTCTGCGCACCCTATCGGGCGTATCGCGTCTGCACCATGGGCCCGCCGACGTCGGGCGGTGTCGCGGTTTTGCAGATGCTTGGGCAGCTCGAGCGGTTTCCTATCGCCGAGATGGGAGTGCGCAATCCGCTGACCTGGCATCTGTTCGTTGAATCGCAGCGGCTGGCCTACGCCGACCGCGAGTTGTACCTGGCCGATAGCGATTACGTGCCTGTCCCCGTCGCCGGACTTGTCGATCGGGATTATCTCGCATCGCGCAGCGGATTGATCGCCCCCGACCGCAGACTGACCGAAGCCACTGCCGGAACCCCTCCAGGCGCGGACACTGCGCTGGCCGATGGCGACGAACCCGAAGAACACGGCACCTCGCATTTCGCCGTCGTCGACGCTGACCAGATCATGATCAGCTACACCTCGACGATCGAGGGGGCGTTCGGTTCGGGCCTGATGACGGGCGGGTTTTTCCTCAATAACGAGCTGACCGATTTCAGCCGGTCGCCCACGGTCGACGGGCAACCCGTCGCCAATCGGGTCGAAGCGGGTAAGCGTCCGCGCAGTTCGATGGCCCCTGCAGTCGTCTACGATCCTGAAGGCAAGCCCTTCCTCGCGGTCGGTGCTGCCGGGGGAAGCACCATCCCGGTGCAGACCGCGCGCAGCATCATCGGGGCAATCGATTTCGGCCTTTCGGCCGAAGAGATTCTCGCCCTGCCCTTCGTTATGTCGTTCGGCGACCGGCTGCTGCTTGAACGGGGCACCTGGCTCGAAGAGCAGGCCGATGCCTTCCGTAGCCTCGGGCACGAACAGGTTCTGGTGCGCGAAGCCCCCGTGAAAGGCGGCGCCGTGCTGCGGACTGCGACTGGGTGGGAAAGCGCCCGCGACCCGCGGCTCGAAGGGCAGATCGAAATCCCCTAGCACGGCTCGCTTGCCGTGGACCGGCGGGCGTCCTAAGCCGTGCCCCGAACTGCGTCATGAAGAACACAGCCGTTGAGGAGCCTGCCGTGCTGTCGGAAATAGATTCCGCGAACAATCTCGTCGAACTTTTCCTCAAACGTGCGGATGAAAAGGGCGACCAGCCGTTCCTCGGCGCAAAGCGCGAGGGCGGGTGGCAGACCATCAGCTGGCGCGAAACGGCCGAGCAGGTGTGCCTGCTCGCCGAAAATCTGCGCGGCCTCGGGCTGAAGGATGGCGACCGCGTATGCCTGGTGTCGGAAAACCGGCCCGAATGGTGCATTGCCGACCTGGCGATCATGGCCGCGGGCTGCGTTACCGTGCCGGCCTACATCACCAATACCGAGCGCGATCACGTGCATATCCTCGACAATTCGGGGGCGCGTGCGGTGATCGTTTCGACCGAGAAACTGCTGCGCCCGCTGCATGGCGCGCTGCAGGCGTCGGGGGTGGCCGAACATGTTATCGGGATCGACGATCTCCATCGCCAGCAATCGGGCAGTTTCGGCTATTACAACTGGGCGACCATGCTCGAAGGCGATCCGGCGGCTGCGCGTGCAGCGGTCGAGAACCGCATCGCGGCGATCGGACGCGGCGATACAGCCTGCATCATCTATACCAGCGGCACCGGCGGCGCCCCGCGCGGCGTGCGCCAGCACCACGGCGCGATCCTGTGCAACGTGGCGGGTGCCGGCGAAATCCTGATCGATGATTTCGGCATCGACCGCGACGAACGGTTCCTGTCCTTCCTCCCGCTCAGCCATGCCTATGAACACAGCGGCGGGCAGTTCCTGCCGATCGGTGTGGGCGCGCAGATCTATTACGCCGAAGGGCTCGAGAAGCTCGCCAGCAATATCGAGGAAACCCGCCCCACGATCATGGTTGTCGTGCCGCGCCTGTTCGAGGTCTTGCGGACCCGGATCATGAAACAGATTCAGAAGCAGGGCGGCGTCGCCGAAAAGCTGATGAACACCGCGCTCGAAGTTGCCGAGCGCCGCGTGGCGGACGATCCCAAGTTCGGAGACGGGCTCAAGGACATGGCGGTCGGCCGCTTGCTGAGGCCTAAGATCCGCCAGCGCTTCGGCGGAAGGATCAAGGCCATGGTGTCGGGCGGCGCTCCGCTCAACCCCGAAGTCGGCGTCTTCTTCGAAGCAATGGGTCTGACCGTGCTGCAGGGGTACGGGCAGACCGAAGCCGGCCCCGTCATCAGTTGCAACCGCCCCGCGGCGGGCATTGCGATGGACACGGTGGGGCCGGCCATGCGCGGTGTGGAAACGCGCATCGCCGACGATGGTGAAATCCTCGTCCGCGGCGAGCTGGTAATGCACGGCTATTGGCAGAACGACGCCGAGACCGAGCGCACCATCAAGGATGGCTGGCTGCACACCGGCGACATCGGTCATATCGACGACAGGGGCCGGATCGTGATTACCGATCGCAAGAAGGACATGATCGTCAACGACAAGGGCGACAATATCGCCCCACAGAAGGTCGAAGGCATGCTGACGCTGCAGCCCGAGATCGGGCAAGCGATGGTGGTCGGCGACAAGAAGCCCTATGTCGTCGGGCTCATCGTTCCCGATGCTGAATGGACGCTCGAATGGTGCCGTGCGCAGGGCAAGCAGTTCGACTGCAAGCAGCTGCAGGAACTGCCCGAATACCGCAATGCGGTGCGCGCTGCGGTCGACCGGGTGAACAAGGACCTGTCAGTCGTCGAGAAGGTGCGGCAGTTCTCCTTCGCCGATGAACCGTTCACGATCGAGAACGAGGAGATGACTCCCTCGATGAAAATCCGCCGGCACAAGATCAGGGACCGCTACGGCGAACGGCTGGAAAAACATTACCGCAGCTAGGCGGTCTTGCGCCGTTCGGGCCGGATTTGCGGCAATGCCGCTGCTGCACAGAACGCGCTGGGTAGCCAAGGCCGCGCAGCCGCGGACACCAGCCGCTCGTAAAGAAAGCGGAAGGCGGAAAAACAGTCGATCCGCTCCTGCGCGAGATCGAACGCGGCGACCCGGGTGAGCTTGCCCAGGAACCCTTCGATGCTGTCGAACCCCGAATCGACGGGCAGCGACTGACGCAGCGCTGAGAGCTCGCGATAGGCGACATACTGGCGGCGTATCGCAGCGTTTTCGCCCGGGTCGCGTCCCCACACGCGAAAGGCGTCGCAGCGGCCGAGGCCGATATCGAGGCTGCGGCGGATGTAGCGTTGTTCGGCAGCGGTGAAGCCGGCGAACTCGCGCAGTTCAGCGATCGTCGGCGATGCAGTTTGCGTAGTGGCCATCACGGCACTCCCCTGTTGCCCGGCGAGTGTGTCCAAAGATGGTTAAGAAGCCGTAAGCGCGCAGTCCGTGCGTCAGATAAGGCCCGCCAGCGGGCTCGAGGGATCCGCATATTTGCGGGTCGCCATGCGCCCGGCAAGATAGGCATCGCGGCCGGCGGCAACCGCCAGTTTCATTGCCCGCGCCATGCGGATCGGATCCTTGGCCTCGGCAATGGCGGTGTTCATCAGCACCCCGTCGCAGCCCAGTTCCATCGCCACGGCCGCGTCCGATGCCGTGCCCACGCCGGCATCGACCAGCACCGGAACGTTGGCGCCTTCCTTGATCAGGCGGATCGTTACCCGGTTCTGGATGCCCAGCCCCGACCCGATCGGAGCGCCCAGAGGCATCACTGCCACCGCACCTGCATCCTCGAGCTGCTTGGCCGCGATCGGGTCGTCGGCGCAATAGACCATCGGCAGGAAGCCCTCCTTGGCGAGCGTTTCGGTCGCCACCAGCGTTTCGCGCATGTCGGGATACAGGGTGCGCGCTTCGCCGAGCACTTCCAGCTTGACCAGATCCCAGCCGCCGGCTTCGCGCGCCAACCGCAGGGTGCGGACCGCTTCCTCGCCGGTGAAGCAGCCGGCGGTGTTGGGCAGATAGGTCACTTTCTTCGGATCGATGTAATCGGTCAGCATCGGGGCCTTGGGATCGCTGACATTGACCCGGCGGACCGCCACGGTGACGATTTCGGCCCCTGATGCCTCGAGCGCCGCGGCGTTCTGTTCAAAATCCGCGTATTTGCCCGTTCCGACGATCAGCCGGCTCGAGAAACGCCGCCCGGCGACGCTCCAGCTGTCGTCGTCCTGTCCACCGCCGACGAAATGGACGATTTCCAGCGTGTCACCATCGGCGATCCCGATGGCGGCAAGTTCGCTGCGCGGCGCGATCGTGCCATTGCGCTCGACTGCGATCTTGGCGGGATCGAGGTCGAGTTCGCGAACCAGTTCGGCGATGGTGGAAGCGGCGGTACGGCGGGTATCGCCATTGACGGTCAGGGAGATCATGCGCCCCGACTTAGTCGCCGCAGCGCTCCTTGCAAGCGGGGGAATGGACATGGCGCAAGTTGAGCACATGGCCGAGCGATACCAGCGCCACGCCGATAATCGTCAGCACGGCTTCCTTGTAGCCATGCGGTACGGCCAGCGCGCCGCCCATGAAGGTCAGCCCGGTCATGGCAATGACGAACGGCATCGCCATGCGGTGCCGCAACGCGCCCCAGCCGATCGCCACCGCGGCGATCACGGTTGCGAGCAGCAGGCCGACGCGGTGGAATTCGGGCGCGAGCAGGAATTCGCCGCCCAGCCCGAGGCCCGATACCAGCAGGATCGAAAGCACACAGTGGATCGCGCAGGCACCCGACAGGAAGATACCCGCACGGTCGAGCCTGCGACGAATCGGCAAGGTGGCACGCTGGAACATGTTGTGGCAGCTATGTTATGTTGTATCTTATTACAAGCGAAACCGCGCAAGCACGGCGTTTGCGTACTTGCAACGAGCTGTGTGGCGCTTGCCCGTTTTGCACTTGCGCCCCGGAGTGTCGCAAATCACAGACGGCATATGTCGCATTCTAGCAAACCGACGCGTCCTGCCGCGCTTGCCAACTGGCTGATGATCGTCGCTTTCCTCGTCGTCCTGATGGTGGCGGTGGGGGGTATAACCCGTCTGACCGAGAGCGGGCTGTCGATCACGCAATGGAAACCGATAACGGGCGCCATCCCGCCGCTCTCCGAGGCGGCCTGGCAGGCCGAGTTCGCGCTCTATCAGACCACCGGCGAATACCAGACGGTCACCGGGCCAGCCGGGATGGACCTTGCGGCATTCAAGTTCATCTTCTTCTGGGAATGGTTCCATCGGCTGCTCGGCCGGCTGATCGGCCTGGCATTCGCGGTCCCGCTCGCGTGGTTCTGGATCCGCGGCGCCATTCCGCAGGGTTACAAGGGCCGGCTGGTCGCGCTGCTGGCCCTCGGCGGGCTGCAGGGCGTTTTCGGCTGGTTCATGGTTCGCAGCGGCCTGGCGGGGACGATGACCGATGTGAGCCACTTCTGGCTTTCGATCCACTTGCTTACCGCGCTGTTCACCCTTGGCGGACTGATCTGGACGGCGCTGGACCTGCGGCAGCTGGCGACCGGCGCTTCGCGGCCCGCACGCTGGACCGGTACCGCCAGCTGGGTGGGCGCGATCCTGTTCGTCCAGCTGCTGCTGGGGGCCTGGGTTGCCGGACTCAACGCCGGTCTGGCATCCGATACCTGGCCACTGATGCAAGGACAGCTCGTTCCGGAATACGACCGGTCGCGCGGCCTTGCCTGGGCCGTGACGCACGACCCGTTCCTGCTTCACTTCCTTCATCGGTGGTGGGCCTGGGTTGCGGTCATTGCGCTGGTGGTGATGGCGCGGCGCGTCAAACCGCTCGTGCGGCAGGCTTCGGTTGCAATCCATACCGCCTTCGGCATCCAGATCTTGCTCGGCGTTGCCACCGTATGGACTGGCGTAGCGCTATGGGTTGCCGTGGCGCACCAGGTCGTGGGTGCGCTTTTGGTCGCCAGCTTTGCCTGGGGCGCGCATATTCTGGGTCGGCGCACCGGATAGTCGCAGCGCGAGCGCACAGCGCTTGCGCTCGTGAGATCCATTCGCAATAACAAGGAAATCACGCGCCGATGCGGGGGCTACGGCGCGTGACCCCGGGCATGCCCGGGTGCTATGCGGAGGGGGCGGGATGACCACAGGCAACAGACGCGCATTTCTTGGGCAGCTCGGCATGGCCGCTGCCATCGCCGCTTCGGGCCTGCCGATATCGGCCATCGCACAAACCGGCGCTATCACCGTCCCGTCGGGGCCTTTCCGGTTGCAGCGCGAGCTCGAACGCGGACTGAAAGGCGGGCAGGCAGTGCGCGTGATCCGCGTATGGGATGGCCGCTTCCTGGAGGACCGCAACGGCTTCAAGGCGATCGGCGAACAGGTTTCGTGCGTCGTCTCGGCCCCTGCCGTTCTCGAACCGATTGCCGAGATCGAACGCAATCGGCAGGATGCTGGACCCTTCCCAGCGCAGATCGACCGGCAGGGCCGGATCATCAAAGCCGGGCGGGCAGGCGGCGGCGCAGATGCCGCTGCCGCGGTCTCGCGCTGCCCGATGCGCTCACGGGTGAAGTGCGCGTGACGCTGGAAGCGACCGCGCGCGACGACGGCCTGCTAGACCGGTTCGAACGGCGCATCGTCACCCGGATCGGCGATGACGTGCGGCCGTCGCACGAAATCTGGACGCTGCGGCTCCTCTGAATAGCGGGTGGTGCTATTTTACCTCCCGCGAGACACGCGGAAACGCTTGACTGAAAGGCGATCAGGCGCCATTTGGCGCGCGCTTCGCGAGTTCGCTCGTTCGGATTCGCCGATTGACGCCGCCGCCTTTCTCAAGGCGCGGCACGAACACTAAGAACGGAAATCAGCCATGAAGGCTCTTACGAAGATCACCCGGTCGATCAAACCGGCCGAGGTCGAAAAGAAGTGGCACATCATCGACGCCGAAGGTCTCGTCGTCGGCCGTGTCGCGGCGATCATCGCCAACCATCTGCGCGGCAAGCACAAGCCGAGCTACACCCCGCATGTCGATTGCGGCGACCACGTCGTCGTGATCAATGCCGACAAGGTGAAGTTCACCGGCAAGAAGCTCACCGACAAGATCTATTACAAGCACACCGGTCACCCGGGCGGCATCAAGGAAACCACTCCGGCGAAGGTGCTGGAAGGCAAGTTTCCCGAGCGCGTGCTCGAAAAGGCTGTCGAGCGCATGATTCCGCGCGGCCCGCTCGGCCGTGCGCAGATGCGCGCGCTGCACGTATTCGCCGGCACCGAGCATCCCTATGACGGCCAGAAGCCCGAAAAGCTCGACGTTGCCTCGATGAACCGCAAGAACAAGGTTGTCGCATAATGGCCGACGAAACCAAGAACGAAACCGTCTCGGATCTCGCCGATCTGAAGGACATCGCCGGCAACGCTCCCGAAGGTGACGCGGCGCAGATCGCCGAAACCGCCCAGGTTCCGCTGCGCGAGCAGGAACTTGACAAGGAAGGCCGTGCCTACGCCACCGGTCGCCGTAAGGACGCCACCGCCCGTGTCTGGCTCAAGCCGGGCAGCGGCAAGGTCATCATCAACGGCAAGGAGCAGGAAGTGTATTTCGCACGTCCGACGCTGCGCCTGATCATCGACCAGCCCTTCACCATCACCGACCGCCAGGGTCAGTACGACGTCATCGCCACCGTGCGCGGCGGCGGTCTGTCGGGCCAGGCCGGCGCGGTGAAGCACGGCATTTCGCAGGCGCTCACCAAATACGAGCCCGCGCTGCGCAGCACCGTCAAGGCGGCAGGCTTCCTGACCCGCGACAGCCGCGTGGTCGAGCGTAAGAAGTACGGCCGCGCCAAGGCCCGCCGTAGCTTCCAGTTCTCGAAGCGCTGAGCTTACCCGATCTTATCGATCACCGAGTGGGGCGGTTCCGGAAGGAGCCGCCTCTTTCGTATGTGCAGCGCTAGCGCTGCAGCGTCATGATTCCCCAGGCCAGCCCGGTTCCCGCGAGGAACAATGGCCACGACCACCAGAAGTCGAACTGGTAGATTTCCGCGCGAAAGATGGCGAGCTGGCCGCCCTTCGACCCTTGCGAGCCGATCAGCAGCGCGACCACGAAAGTCAGTATCGCGCCAAGCGGCAATGCCTTTACCAGTTCCATCGCTTTCCCCTGTCCTGCAGCAAGTAGACGCGGTGCCTATGCAACAGGGGTTGCCGGTCCGGTTCCGGATTGGCTTAGCAGGGCTGGTTAACGCGCCTGGCTCAGTGGACGGGGGGATCGACCCTCGGGACCTGGCGCACCGGGGCCACGGGTTCGCCCTCGCTGCGCGGCGGGAGGGCATTTTCGGGGACATCGTCGATCTGCATGTCGCGCGTATCGACCTGCTGGAGATTGCGCACGCAGACGGTCAGCTTGCGGCCGTCCCATTCGATTTCGTTGAAGCTGGGCGGCGTGGAGCGAGTGCGCTGCGACAGCGTTCCCGCACCGATCATCCGCACCGGCCCTTCGCTCGTATCCTCCATGATGTCGAACGCATCGTGGACATGGCCTGAAAGAACAGCGGTCACATTGCGCTTGGCCAATTCGCGCAGCGCAAGGTCGCCGTGCTTCGTCAGAGCGGTCCCCTGGGTCCCGACTTCGCGCAATGGATGGTGGACCGCGACCAGCGCCTGGATACCTTTCGGCAGCGCGTCGAGGGCGGTCAGGCAACGATCGAGCGCGCGCTGGCTCACCCATCCTTTCGACCAGTTAAGCCGAGGCTGCATGCGCACCGCAGTCTTCAGCGGGACGATCGCCAGCGCGCCGAGATCGAGTTCCCGTTCGACCTTCTCCTTCATCCCGCGAAACCGCTCGTAAGGGGAGAAGAAGCGTTCGATCAGGTTGAAATAGGGCATGTCGTGATTGCCCACCTCGACAGTCACCGGCGCGTCGAGCGAATTGATCCACTGCGTCGCGGCAGCAAACTCGCGGTGACGCGCGCGCATCGTCAGATCGCCGGTAATCGCCACGGCGTCGGGCTGTTTCTCGGCGATCTCCTGCTTCACCCAATCGAGGGCACGGGTGTTTTCGAGGCCGAAATGGATGTCGGAGAGGTGGAATATCCGCCGCGGGTCAGTAGCCATGGTCGCGCAGTTTTCGATGGTCAGACAGTCGAGCAGGCCGAGCCGCTCGTGCGGGCCTTCGCGGAACCGCCGGCGCAGGACGGCGAAGCTTTGCTGCAGGAATTCGGCGGCACTCTCGAGCAGGAAGCCGTCCACCTGCAACCCGCGGTGACTGGGGGTGAGTTCGATAAGCGGATATCCGTTCTGGTCGCCGATTGGGGGATCGGCCATCCGTACCCGGGATCCGCCGGTGGTTTCGGCTAGCGCTTCGCCGGCGCCCTGCGCCAGGCCGGCGACATCGAAATCGCGCATGGCTTCCCGTACCCCGGCCCAGGCCGTACCGGGCCCGACCAGCAGGCCCGCATGCGCACGCCCGGCCGCGCAGGCAGCCATAGCGGGACGGACCGGACGGAAGGCCCCGCGGGCGATCCGCTCCAGAATGGCATCGCAGGGCGTGTCTTCGCCATGCAGGCGGCCGCTCAACAGGTTCATCGTCCCGCCGGGAAGGACCAGCACGGCCCCGGCCCAACCGGACACTGCGTCGATCACCGCATTCAGCGTGCCGTCACCGGTAAACACGATGAGCTGCGAAACCCCGGCGGCTTCCAGATCGCTGCGCGTGGGAAGCTCCTGCGCGGGAAATTCGATGGTTCGCGTCACACCTAGCCCCTGCGTGGTCAGCGAGGCTTCCAGCTCGCGGAGCGCGGCTTCGCTGTTGCTGCCGCTGCGCTCGTTCACGACCAGCCAGGATGCGGTAGGGCTCATGCCGACCAAGCGCCGGACACGGCCTGCGGTTCCCGCTGTCAGATGCGGTGGTTGAGCAGCAACCAGGCGGTAACGCCATTGAGAACGCTGTAGAATGCATAGATCCACGCAGCGGCGGGCCAGTCGTGCGCGGCCAGCAGCATTGCCAGCAGCAGGATCAGGAACTCGAGCGCGAGCGAAATCCGACCGCCACCCGCGCGGAAAGCCGCGGGCAGGCTGTCCAGAACGGGGTGATTCGACTCGAGCATCGCCTTGTGCATGGCAAAATTGGCCATTCCCAGCACGAAGAGGATCCCGAGCAGCATGCGACGAGCGTCTTACCCCTGTCGTATGCCGATTGCCAAATGCCATTGGTCGGGCCGACTGCGCACCCGGTCCAATCACACCGCCGCCCGTCGAGGGGCGCGTGCGATTACTGGTGTAGCCGTGCAATACAGTTCGTGCAGCGAGCCTCTCCCCCTCTATTGATCGGGGCTCGCTGCAGACCTGGAGATGGAACCATGAAAACGCTTTTCGCAACGCTCGCCGCCGCCGGTCTGGCGCTGTCCGCAACCGCCGCTCAGGCCGAGTCCGTGCGTGTCACCTATAGCGACCTCAACCTCGCGAGCCCCGAGGGTCAGAAGCAGCTCTCGCAGCGCATCGACCGCGCTGCCCGCAATGTCTGCGGCCACACCCGCGGTGGCACGCGTAATCTTCAGCTCGACCGGGCGACCCGGGCCTGTTTCGAAAAGGCGAAGGCAGACGCGGGGGCGCAATTCGCTTCCCTCGTAAGCGACCACGCCTTGGGCGGCTGATACCCCAAGTTCGCCCACCTTTGAGCCCCGGCCGGATGCAGTCCCCCGGCCGGGGTTCTTTTCGCGCCAGCTGTATGTCGGCAGCCAGATGCGGCGCGATGAACCTACCGGCCCGCCATGGCCTTCACCTTGGGCAGGTAGGTCCGCCCGATACGCAAGGCTTCTCCCTCGTCCAGTTCGACCGACCACACGCCGAGCCCATCGTGGCGCAGGCCGGTGATGCGGTCCTTGCGCAGGATCGTCGAGCGGTGGATCCGGATGAACTTCACCGGGTCCAGCCGTTCCTCGAGGCCGGCAATCGTCTGCAGGAGCAAATAGGTGCGCGCCGCATCGCCTTCGCCGACATGAAGGCGGACGTAATCGCGTTCGGCATCGATTCGCCCCACTTCCGAAGTCGCAATGCGAATGAGCTCGCTGCGATGCGGGATCCACAATTCTTCGAGCCATTCGCTGTCGCTGCGTTCGGCATCGCCGCGCCGCGCCAGTGCGCGGGCCACGGCGCGTTCCAGCCGTTCGGGCTTGACCGGCTTGAGCACGTAATCGACCGCTTCGAGATCGAAAGCCTCGACCGCATAATTGTCATGCGCGGTGACGAATACGATCGCTGGCCGGTGCGCTTCCCTGGTCAGCGCCTTGGCCACCGAGATTCCGTCCACCTCGGGCATGGTCATGTCGAGCAGCACCAGATCGGGCTCGAGCGCCCCGATCAGGCGCAGCGCCTGCGCCCCGTCGCTGGCGGTGCCGACCACTTGCAACGCGTCGATCTTGGCGCAGATAACCTGCATCCGTTCGACCGCCAGCGGTTCGTCATCGACGATAAGCGTGCGCAGTTTGTCGTCGGATTCGTCAGCCATGTTTCACCATCGGTATCCTCAGCTCGGTTTCGTATCCGGTCAGCGATGGTCCGGACACGATCGTGGCGGCATTCCCGAACCGGGCCTCGATCCGGTCCCGCACATTGGCAAGGCCGATACCGAAGCCGTGATGGCCGGCGGTGCCGGGTCCGTCGTCGCTGACGGTGAGCACCAGGCGACCGTATTCCTCGCGCGCCGCAATCGTGATCGTTACTGGCCGGCTCGAGGCCGAGACGCCGTATTTGACCGAATTTTCCACCAGCGGCTGCAGGATCATTCCCGGGACCTTGAACCGGGCGAGGTCGGCAGGAAGGTCGACCTTCACCTTCAGCCGTTCCGGGAAGCGCACCGTCTCGATTTCGAGGTAATGTTCCTGCAGGTCGATCTCATCCTCGAGGTTGACGTCGCCGGTCGAATCGTCGGCCAGGCTATGGCGGTAGAAGCGCGAGATCGTCTGGATCATCTGTTCGGCCCGGTCGGTCTTGCCGGTCATCACGAGGGCCGACAGCGAATTGAGCGTATTGAACAGGAAATGCGGATTCACCTGATAGCGTAGCGAGCGCAGTTCGGCGGCCTTGGCCGCGGTCCGGAAGCGTTCGCCGCGGCGCTCCGCCGCCCGGGCCTGCGCGCCGGCGAGCAGGGCGAGGAACAGCGCCGCCCAGGCAAGCAACAGGAAGTAGCGCCCGATCGCCAGATCGAAGGTCATCTTCCACTGGTCGAGCGATGTCGGCGCAGGGGCAATCAGGACGCTTTGCGGAACCGCTTCCTCGGCCTGGTCGACGTCCTCGCCGATCTGCGCGCGGGGCAGATCGATCAGCAGATTGCCGGCATCGTCGCGGCGCAGCGCAATCCCGCGCTCCTTGCCCATCTGCTGTTCGACCTTCGCCTCGATCGAATCGAAAATCCAGCGATTTGCCTGCGCGATCATCATCGCCCCCGGCATCGCGGCGATCAGCGCGACGGCGATCTTGATCCCGAGGGCGCGGTTCTCGACCACCCGCAGGA
>LUMV01000124.1_pt1 | contig 26202 bp, 29 predicted proteins | sample 729731 | NCBI WGS metagenome assembly LUMV01 (sample SAMN03860301, study PRJNA289734) | marine metagenome | biome: seawater column; feature: ocean; material: water; isolation source: Red Sea water column Station 192 - depth 200m | place: Saudi Arabia: Red Sea | collected 2011-10-15 | depth 200 m
CCTGCAAAGTCATATGTTGGCCAAACCTTGTATTTTTGCTCCTGTCGTGCGTGTCTTTTTGTATTAATTCTGAATAATGCAGGGTCACGCATAGTTGTATTTCCTGATTGCATGTTTCCTCTAAATCTCAAAAGAGCCTGTCCTTCTTTGAAGCCTTTTTCATCAAACATCTTATGCCATAATTTTTCATTTTCTTCTACACTTTGTTTTGTACAATTACACTCTATCATCTCTCTTCTATTTTTACTAATGTTATCTTGACTACATGTGCAAACATATGCGTCATTTGATTTAATGATCTCATCTGCTTTTTGATATAGAACATCTAAACTATCTGAAACGTATTCGACACTGTCATATTTTATTCCAAGCCAATCCATTCCAACTTTAATTGCTGCATAATATTCTAATCGCTCAGTTCCTGGATTTGTATCCTCAAATCTTAAGATGAGTTTGCCGTTATGCATCTTTGAGTACTCTTCACTGATTACTGCTGCCTTTGCATGACCAATATGTGGATAACCATTTGGGGCAGGAGGAAATCTTGTAATTATTTCTCTTCCTTCAGTATTTTTTAGTGGTGGTAAGAGACTTTGTTTTTCAGGTTTCTCTTTTTTAATTTCTAACAACTCGGGATATTTTTCTTGTATCTCTTTTTGTTGTTCCTCTAGTGGAATCTGATTAATCTCTGAAACAATTTCGGTAATTATTGGTCCTATCTCTTTTGCTTTTTGTCTTAACTCTGGAACGTTTCCCATAATCTTTGCAAGAATTGTTTTATCTCTTGTTTGACCATCATGTTCTGTTGCATTTTGTAAAGCAAATTTTCTAATCTCGCTTCTTATCTCTTCGTCATTCATTCTATAATGCTACTAATTTTACAGTATCCATCTTTTTGTTAATTTGAAAATTCTTTGTAATATCACTAACTAATTCTGACTCTCCTTTTAAGATGAAAAGTTCCATACATTTGTCTCCTTCAATTTTACTGTGTAAATGCATCGTGATTAGGTCTTCAAAGGAATGCTTAACATCAGTTACCTGATTATCATATTCATCATTATGTACTACTAGCAAAATGGCATTAACATTTCCTGAAAGATCTTCTTTTTGTTTCTCCTCAGAAACAAAACTTCGTATCCCTGCTCTGATGGCATCTGATCTACCTGAAAATCCAAGACTCTTCTGTAAAGCATCAATTTGTTTGAGAATTTCATCATTTAATGAGATCGAAACAATAGGCATACGCACATTGTTATTAAGAAACATAAAAATTTTAACAAAATATTATTAACATTTCTTGAAGATTATTCATGCTCACTGTTATTAAGAAACATAGTAATTTTAACAAAATATTATTAACTTTTTTTACATTTATTAATAAATTCTATCACCTTAGAATTATGACGACAATGATTCAAGTAAATCTTGAAGTTGGAAATGTTGACAGCGCAGAAGAATGGACAAATGAAATTGTCAATGTTTATGCCGATATGGAAATATCTGACGTAAGCATCTCTGGAAATAAAATTTCATTTAAAGCTGGTCTTTCTGGAATGGATGATACCACTGGTGATGATATCAAACTAAAGATTGATGAGTATGCTACCATGTCTGATGTAGAAATCAAAAACATTTCATGCTGATAATCCACCAAAATTTTTATTTTTTTGTATTATAATTTTCAATTCGTAGTTACACTATTCTTTTAATCAAATCTAAAGAAAGACATTCAACAATTTATCAGAATGTGCAAGCACTAGCGTAAATGCAACAACTGCAATAATTTGTTTTCCTACCATTTTAATTGCAAACATCCATGACATTTCGCGAATAACGGTTAAGAATGTCACAATACATGGAAGTAATGTACCTGCTAGATAAACTCCTGTCAAAATTTGTATTGCTGAAAGAGAGCTTACCAAATTAGGTTCTGCAAGAAGTAATAATCCATCCTTTCGAATAGAACCAAATATTATTGCAAGTGAGGCGTCTTCTGGCAGATTGAAGAATTTCATTAGGAAACTAATCTCAACTGCAAAATAATCAATAATACCGGTCCAACTTATGATGGATGCAACAAATGTAATTCCCAAAAAAATTGGAAGTGCCATCTTAAAGAACTGACTGATGTTTGACTTTGATTCTCTCCAAATTGCACCTACTGTAGGTCTCTCAAAAAATACTTGCCCTTCAATTACCGGCATATTTAGATTGAGACGATTTTTCTTTCTACTTACTAATCTAGTGTAAAGAATAGTTGTTGCTGTCAAAAAAAGTAAAAAAGGAACAACCAACCAAGGCATACTTGCTGCTGAAAAAACAGCAATGGATGCACTAAATTGATATGAACATGCAGAGCCAAAACTTATCGCAGACACAGTTGTTCCTCTTGTACAACTTGAACAAGATCTACTACTAATGACAGCAGGAACATTACAGCCAAATCCCATTACTATTCGAGTTACATCTCTTCCACTCACTCCGATTCTCTTGGTTAGTGGATTGATGGCTAATGATGTCCTGTCTAATAATCCAGTTGATTTGTAAATCCCAAGTACTAATGCGTATATTACAACTACGGGAGTTGCCCAAACAAAAAGAAATGGACCCATTGACAAGAACCCATAATCCCCGACTAAAACATCCATTAATGGTGATGGTAGGGTGCTAAGACTTTCTATTGGTTCTCTTAACAGATCTGATATTATTGGATGAATAATTTCTCCAAAATAATTGGCTCCAATAACTGATAATATTGCAGGAGAAAGCAATAATGCCAGTCCAATCAAAACTCCTGCATGTTTTTTTTCAAGAACTGTTGATTCTGGTCTAATTGAAATTCCTGTATGAAATGTTTTGTTTGAGAATATACATGGATTCTCTAATGTCTCAAAAATCATACTCTTTTGAGACTCGGTAATTCTTCTTGCATCTAGGGCTATGATGGGAGTCTTAAGATCTTGTTCTAGATTCTCAATTATGTAATTATTTTTTGAATCAAATCTGTCCCAATTTGTTACTATTATCATTCCTTTCTTGTCTTTAATCAATGGGAGGAAATATTCAATATCATCATCTATGTTTGTGGCACTAACGACAAGCAATATGGAATCATCTCCTTGTATAGATGAAATTGCAATTTTTGTTGTTTCGCTGTCGGACTCAAAAACTATCCCTGGGGTATCGACAAAGGAAAATCTATCGTTGTTGTAAGATTCCTTTGAAACAGTAGACCCTTTGAAATTACTACTTTCTACCTCTTTTCCAGTAAGCGATGAAATTAATTGTGATTTTCCAACTCCCTCTTTGCCAATAACAATAATTTTTGGAGTTGAAGAATTTTTTAGCATGCTAAACCCTCCCACCCACATGATGGACAGAAACTTACTTCTTCTGGCCATGAATCTCCACAAGCGCCACAAGCTTTTTTTGTTTTTTGAGATTGTTGTTTAAGATTAGTTTGTAATGGCTCTAATGCTCCTGCATTATAGTCTTGTTCGGGTGGTTCAAAAGTTTGTAGAATTTTTGGAAATTTCTCAGATAGTATAGACCATTTTTCATCTAAGCGAATAGGAGATGATAAATGCTGACCTTTTAATGAACTATCACGATATGGTTGTCCCGCTGTTGTTAAAACCCATTCTTCATATCTTTGTAACCACTTCATGGATTTAAGAACTAATTTTAACATCAGACGTTTTTCATTAGAAGTATTTGGTATTGTACACTGTGGAATCTGTTCGGGCTCCCATATGTGAGATGGAAGTGAACTGACACTAAGTAATTTTGGTATAAATTCATGACGCCACAAAAATACTGCATCATTTTTTGTAGCAAATATCATCCCAAAACCCCAAAGAATTATTTGATCATCTTGTTCAGTTAATGAGTATTGACTAGTTCCTTGTGCATTATTTGGTGGTCTCTGTTTGGTAAACCCATATTCCAGTAAAAGATTTTTCTCGTATAGTATATCTTTACCAAAGGCATAGATTTGTTTTGTAAAAAATCTCTGCCAATCCTTTTGAATATATTTTGGAACATATTCTGAATAATTCTGGTTATCTTCTTCTGTTGAATTTTTTTTAGTCGTTTTTAATTTTTCAACAAATTTTCCTGTTATGCTAAACGGTCGTGTTTTCATACCCTGTAACCAATGAACTCTCTGAGGAAATTTTGTATATTAAGATTCTTACAAATTATTAATAATAATTAGTATAAATACCTAAAAACTTTAATATTCTTAGGCGTGAAAATGAATATGTTTGAAGTAGCCGTGGTAGGGGCCGGACCATCAGGCATTGGAGTGTCAATAATACTGCAAAAGATGGGCGTCAATTTTACAGTTATAGACCGCAATAATGTAGGCAGTTCTTTTCTTAAATGGCCAAAGCAGATGAAATTACTAACTCCTTCGTTTTTCAGTAACACATTCAAAATGATAGATCTCAACGCAATAACCTATGATACTTCCCCTGCATTGACATTGCAGACAGAACATCCAAGTGGACAAGAATATGCAGCATATCTGAAAAAACTTTCAGACCATTTTAAGCTCCCAATCCAAGGTAACACCAATGTGGATTCAGTATCAAAAAATGGAGATGTTTTTATCATCAAAACTAACAAAGGAGAAATCAAATCTAAATATGTAGTCTGGGCTGCAGGCGAATTTCAATACCCAAAAATCCATTCATTCCCAGGTTCAAAACATTGTACACACAACAGTTTGATTTCCAATTGGGAAAATGTTCAAGGTGATGAATTTTTTGTTATAGGTGGTTATGAAAGTGGTATGGATACTGCAATTAATTTAGCAGCACGAAATAAACGCGTTCTAATAATTGACAAAGATAATTTGCTAGAAAGTGAAGATATAGATCCTAGTAGAACAATATCCCCATACACAAAAGACAGATTGAGAAAAGTCAATACTGATAATCAAATAGAGTTTCATACTGGAAGAGTAATTAGGGTAGAAAAGGAAGATAATGAATATGTAATTTTTACAGAAAAAAAGAAAATTCGTTCCAAAACAAAACCAATTCTTGCTACTGGTTTTAAAGGAAGTCTTTCATTAATTAAAGGACTGTTTGACTGGGAGGATGGAAAAGCACAATTAAACTCATATGATGAATCTACAAAGACTCCGGGACTTTATGTAACAGGCCCAATGCTACAATCTCATAATATGATTTTCTGTTTTATTTACAAATTTCAGCAGAGATTTGCAGTAGTTGCAAATAATATTGGAATAAAATTAAGTAAAGATGTCACTGTAATTGAACAGTATAAAAAAGAAGGAATGTATCTTGATAATCTTGAAGATGCCAAAGACGAGTGTGCATGTTAAAAGTTGAAAATCTTAGAAAAAAACTTGCAAGAATGTTTAAACCAGGTGGTATGGTCAGACAACAAGGAAGATACTATCTATTGGTTAGGTAGAATCCACGCATTTATGAAAATGGCAGAAGAACATAATTATGAAGTCTCTCTTTCAATAAAACTTGAAAATTGTAAGATTGAAGAAAAATAAAATTTGAACAATAATTAGGAAAAACAATCGCCATTTATTCTTATTAAGAAACATCGAAAATTTGACAAAATGTTATTAACTTTTTACACATTTATTAATAACATTTTTTGATTATTACTATGGCAAGTTTGGATAGTCTGTTCGATACCAACCACATGCTTCGGTCATACTCATCTACTTGCCATCTTTTTTCTTGGAGTGATTATCAATGAATAAAAATTCATCAATTGCTATTGTAGCTGGTGTTGCTATTGCAGTAGCAGTAATTGCATCTGTTTTTGCATTTAGTGCAATTTCAAACGACTCTGTACCTATGGATGTACCTGATGAAGTAACTCAAGTTAACATCGTTCCACCAGAAGAAAAAATAACAGTCTTAACATCATTTTATCCATATCATGAGTTTACAAAAAATATAGCTGGTGACTTTGCTGAAGTTAAACAGTTTATGCCAGCTGGAGTAGAGGCTCATGATTGGGAACCTCGTGCACAAGAGATTCAATCCTTACTACGTGCAGACGTTTTTGTTTACAATGGATTAGGAATGGAATCTTATGTTGATCAAATAATGGAATCTGGAGAATTTGACAATGTTTTATTTGTTAAAGCATCTAAAGGTGTTGAACTAATAGAATTTGAAGATGATCATGGTGGACACGATGAACATGATGATCATGCAAAAGAAGAAGGACACGATGAACATGATGATCATGCAAAAGAAGAAGGACACGATGATCATGACGAACATGAATCTCACGCAGAAGAATTTTACGAAGAAATTGCATTAGTAATTGAAGAATTTGAACATGGACATATGACTGAATCACAATCTATTGAAGCTATCGAAGAAATACTTCATGAACATGAAGGAGATGGACATGAACATGGAGCTGGTAAAATTGAAGAAATTGAACATGTCTTACATGAAATTGAAGATGGTGACATTGAAGGTTCAGAAGGTCTAGAAGAAATTCATCACTTAGTTTCTGGCGAAGATGTACATGATGAACACGCAAAAGAAGAAGACTATGATGAACACGATGAACACGATGAACACGAAAAAGAAGATGGACATCATGGACATGGACATCATGATTTTGAATTCGATCCTCACATTTGGTTAGACCCAATTTTAGTAAAACAACAAGTTAACGTTATACGAGATGGATTAATCGAAGCAGATCCTCAAAACAAAGAACACTATGAAGAAAACGCTCGTATCTACAATAACAAAATGGATACATTAGATATGAAAATAAACTCGGCGTTATCCTCATGTCAAAAAGACACGATTGTCCCATATCATAATGCATTTAGCTATCTTGGAGAAAGATATGACATACATATCATGGCTCTCGGTGGTATGGCACCTGATTCAGAAGCTTCCGCAGCGGAAATTGCTGAATTTGTAGATTTTGTTAAAGATAATGACATCAAAGTAATATTTTCAGAAGAATTAGTTGATCCTAGACTTGCAGAGGTAATTGCAGCTGAAGCAAATGCTCAGGTATTATTATTTAGTCCACTTGAAGCATTGACTCCCGAAGAAGCAGATAGAAACGTATCTTACATTGACAAGATGGAAGATAATCTTGATTCGCTAAAGGTAGCTCTTGAATGCCAATGAAAGGATGTAATAATGACCCACCAAAGTCTCAAAAAAATAACGACCCAACTGTAAATGAAATTCAAATTGAAATAAATGACTCTTCTTCCACTCATAACAATAATTTTGCAATAACATTAAAGTCAAAAAATGTCGATGTTGACAAATTACTTCCTATGGCAAAACAGTGGATAAAGGAACATAAACAAAAGACATGGCAAGGTGTGTGACTTGAATAGTAGTGTGGTTGGTACTATAATGGTGGCTCTTGAATGTCGGTAACGTCTGTATTAGATGTAAAAGATCTTACCATAAAATATGCTAATTTTCCTGCAGTAGATAACATTAGTTTTGATGTACAGCAGGGTGATTGTCTAGGAATTGTTGGACCAAATGGTGCTGGCAAGACTACGTTATTTAGAGCAATTCTAGGATTACAGTCATTTTCTGGTAATATCAAATTATTTGGATATGATAATTCAAAGTATAATTCAATCATTCCACTAATTGGTTATGTCCCACAAAAGGTAACATTTGAACCAAATTTTCCTGCAACTGTTTCTGATGTTGTTTCAATGGGTTTAATTTCTGATAAACGCATAGTCAAGGGAGCAAAATTAATTCAAGAATGTGGCTGTTGTTGGAATAGAATATACCAATCAATAAAAAAGAATGATGATAAAATAACTCAAGCCCTTCATACCGTAGGCTTAGAATCTCTTAGGGATAGAAGAATTGGTGAATTATCAGGTGGAGAATTACAACGTGTATTCATTGCAAAAGCCTTAGTAAAAGATCCTTTATTGTTAATTCTAGATGAGCCTGTTGCTAGTGTTGATGTTGAATCACAAACAAAATTCTATAATGTAATTAAAACAATTAATGAACAAAATAACATAACAGTAATCTGGTCTTCACATGACCTTGATGCAATATCAAAATACGCAAACAGAGTTGCATGCATGAATAAAAAACTCTATTTCCATGGAGAGAAAGAAAAATTCTTTTCAGACAAAGAACTTCTTAAAACTTATACTGAATCATCAATGCAAATGCACATGCATGATCATAACCATGACATGCATTAATGAGTTGAAGTAAAATGATCCTTGAAGCTCTTTCTTACGCATTTATGCAAAAAGCATTGATTGCAGGAGTTGCAGTTGGTATAATCTGTTCATTTATGGGAACATTTCTAGTTCTACGACGTTATTCTTTATTTGGTGATGGAATTGCACATGTTGCATTTGGTGGTATCTCAGTTGGTTTATTCTTAGGAGTATTCCCATTATGGACTGCATTTATTGTCTCGATATTAGGTGGATTGGGACTTCAAAAACTAAGACAAAGCACAAAGATATCTGGTGATGCAGCTGTTGCTGTAGTTTTGTCTTCTGGATTTGCAGTTGGTGTAATTCTTGTAAGCGCATCAGGTGGATTTTCAGTAGATCTTTTTAGCTTTCTGTTTGGAAGTATTCTTTTGATAAGTGATGAAGATCTTATAATGATTCTTACTATTAGTACAGGCGTTATTGCAACATTGATTCTTCTACAAAAACAATTCCTTCATCTAACATTCAACGAAGAACAAGCTAAACTTGGAGGGTTACAAACAACTTTGTTAAATTACGCTTTTGTTATTCTTGCTGCAATTACTGTTGTAACATCATTCCGACTAGTAGGAATGTTGTTAATCTCTGCACTTGTAGTAATTCCTAATATTACTGCAATGATGTATGGTAAAGGATTCAAAAAAACAGTTGGCATATCTCTAGGAATTTCAGTTTTCTCTGTGATTTCTGGCATACTTGTGTCCTATTTTTTCAATGTTGCAGCATCGGGAACTATAGTTATCATTGCAGTTGGAATTCTTATTGGTACTTTGGTCTTAAAATCAACAGGCATATTGCGTAAAGTCGACATCAAAACCCCTTCAAAAATAACCCATAACAGTTAGGTTGAATACGGCATGAATGCTTCATTACTAGATCAAGGAATCATAAATTTTGAAAATGAAAACTTTACAAAAGCAATAAATCTATTTGAAAAAATCCTAAAATCAGATCCTGGAAATTCTGAAGCAATAATTAACAAAGCATCTTGTCTTGCAGAAATTGGAAAATATGATGAGGCAATAAAACAATTAGAAATTTTTCTTAAGAAGAATCCAGATGATTTTGTTGCATTATACAATAAGGGAACGACACTATATGATATGGATAAACATGAAGAAGCATTGGATACATTTGATTCTGCATTGAAAATAGATTCAAAAAATCCTCATGCACTTTGTAACAAAGCAAATGTTCTTGTTGCGTTGGGACAACATGATGATGCCATACGTGTGTATAATTGTGCTTTACAGGTAGAACCAAAAGATGTTGAAATCTTAAACAATATTGGAATTGTTTATGCCGGACAAAAAAAGCATAAAAAAGCAATAAAGTTTTTTGAATCCGCACTTGATACACAAAAAGATGATATTGATTCATTGTGTAATCTTGGAAATTCTCTTTTAGAAATAGAAAAAAACAAGTTAGCATACAATTGTTTTAGAAAAGCAGTAAAACTCAATCCTAGCGATTTTGATGCAACTTTTCGTCTGGCAATAACATGTAATAATTTGAAAATGCCTGAAAGAGCCTTAATTTACTTTAACAAATTACTCCGTCGTGATAGAAAAAACATTGATGTTCTAATCAACAAAGGATACTCATTACATCTTATGGGTAAATACAGAAATGCTATACTCTGTTATGACAAAGTCTTAAAACAAGATCCAAAAGAAATGAATGCAATATTCTACAAATCAAAATCTACTGCAAGACAAAATGATGAAAAGAAAACATGTGAACTAGTTTCTAAATTATTAAAATTTGATTCATCAAGTCACCATGACCATGACCATGACCATGACCATGACCATGACCATGACCATGACCATATGGTAATTTCCAATTACGTCTACTGAAATTGTTAAAACACTGGATTGTCATCTATAACGGTATGATAAAGACTCCTTGTCCTTTATGTAACAAAGAAATGAATGAACACAACAAGAGTCAGATTGAAAAATGTCTATGGAGATTTGTCAGAGAAGCAAAAAATCCTGTTGCATACGCATCAATTAATCCAATAAGATGTCCAGAATGTGAAAAACAAATGTTAGATCACACCGTTCCTGAAGCAAATGAATGTGTAAATCAATTCATAGCTGACGTTGAAAATTTAGAAATTAACTAAAGGCTTCTTTTAACTACAAAATCTAAAAGACTAACCATCTCATTTTTGTCGCTACCTGAGTAACTATCTAGTGATTTTGTTGCCTTTGTTGCATATTGTAATGCTTTTTTGCGTACTTCCTCTTCAATTCCAAGTGAACGAATTGTATTAACTGCAGTTTGTACGTCCTTTTTTGCAGCATTAGATTTTCCAAATACTTTGAGGATTTTCTTTTTGTCACTTCCTCTTGCTTTTCTAATTGCTAAAAGAATTGGAAGTGATTTTTTACCTTCACGAATATCATTTCCTACCGGTTTCTTTGTTACTTTACTGTCTCCCATTATTCCAATCAAGTCATCAGTAATTTGAAATGCTATTCCTAAGTTACGTCCAAATGATGATAGATTTTTTACATCTTTTTCTTTTTTCTTTGCACAAATTGCGCCCATTGCACATGATACCTCAAAAAGAACGGCAGTTTTTTTCTCAATCATTTTGATATATTCTTGTTCAGTTGGAATTCTCTTATTTTCAGCAAGTTTTACATCATCTACTTGTCCTTCACAAATCTCTACACATGCTTTTGATAATTTTGTAACTAATTGAGTAGTATGAGCAGGCGATAGTTTTGACTTTGAAGAAATTGTATGATATGCTTTAGAGTACAAAACATCTCCTGCAAGAATTGCTAATGGCATGTCAAATTTGTTATGAGTAGTTGGAACTCCATGTCGCATCTCATCGTTATCCATTATGTCATCATGAACTAGTGTGAAATTGTGAATCATCTCAACTGAACTTGCTGCAGCTATTGCATCTGATTGTTTTCCGCCCAAAACTTTACAGCTTTTCAAAACTAGGTATGGTCTTAGTCTTTTTCCACCGTGTACTATCAAGTGAGCTGCTGCGTCATAGAGTTGTTTTGGCTCACCTTTTAGCTCTTTTTTGAGAAATTTATTTACAAATACGGCATTTTTTTTAATTGATTCAGATGACTTCAATTTACCAATCTCCAATTGTTCTCAGGAATGTAATGTTTAATTGCTTTTTCATAATTTTGTTTTAATCCCTCTTTTGTCCATTCTGAAATTAACGAAGAAAATTTTGTTTTTGTCTCTGATTCACAGTCATCCAAATAGTACAATGCAATGACCATCCATGGGCAATAGATGTCTCTGTTATTCTCAAGTTCTGCATTCAATTCCTCAGGTGAAATCCACTTTATTGCAGAAATTTCATCTTTGATTAATGATGATTCATCAAAGTCATCAACAACTCCCATTAGTGTACCACAAACTTCGTTTTCTGAACCTACATCTTTGTATGGAACATGATATTCAAATTTGTTAACATAATTCATTTTACATTCTATTCCAATCTCTTCAGGCATTCTACGTTCTGCAGACGAAACGTATGTCTCGCCTTCTCTTGGATGACTTGCAACAGTGCCGTCCCAATCTCCTGGCCAAAGCATCTTTGAATCACTTCTTCTAGTGAGGAGTAATTTTCCTTCTTTGTTGAAGATTAATGCAGTAAATGCTCTGTGAAGTTTTCCGTTTGGTAAGTGACATTTTACCTTTTCTTCTTTTCCTATTGGATTATCATTTCCATCTACTAAAATTACAAATTCTTCCATGATTATTTCCTGAATAGAGTACCTTCAAATTTCTTTCCTAAAATTGCATCGGTAATTCGCTTTGGTTTGTTACCGTTTACAAAGAATACCTTCAATCCTGCCTTTGCCATTTTGTTTGCCTCGGTAATTTTTCTTGTCATGCCGCCTGTAACATCCATTGTATTTTCTTGAATTTTTGGTGTTTCTTTTTTGAAATCATGAATTAATTTCTTGCTTTTCAGATCTGAATACACTCCATCAACATTTAGAACAAATAGTGATAGTCTAGGTTTCAAAACTTTTGCAATTGTAGTCATTATTACATCTCCAGATAAAATGTATGATTTTTTCTGTCCATACCATAATGCATCTCCAAATGTTATTGGAGTCAATCCTGATTTAGCTATATCATTAATTGTCAAAATCTTACTCCTGATTGATTTATTGCCTTTCATAAAATCCGTAGGTGGTAAACAGTAGGAATTGACCTTATTTTTTACTGCACTATCTAGAATTATTTTGTTTAATTCTACCATTGAATTTTTGACAATTGCAACACCTTTTGGGGTGGTCTTTGCAGGTTTTGTATGCATGTCATACTTTACTGACCAATAATGTCCGTATGAACCTCCGCCATGAACAATAATTACTGGCTCTTTGATTTTTCCAATCTCTTTCAAAATATTGTCTATGGTTTTTTTCCTAGGTGAGAGCGGTTTCTCCTTATTTGTGATAATTGAGCCACCGAGTTTAATCAGAATCATAATTCTCTCATCATCCTAGGTGTTAAAAACCTGCATTCCTGTTTTCTGTATTGTAACTTGATAAGTTTGATATTTTGTTGTATTGACATATTCTGAAAGGTCATCGTCTTTTTGTGTTAATGCAATAATACATCCTCCATCTCCTGCTCCTGTAATCTTTGCACCAAATGTTATTTTCTCAATCTCTTTTGTAATTGATAACAGTTCATCATTTGAGACTCCAATTTGTTCTAAGAACATTTGATTTTGTGCCATGCATTTTCCAATTGTTTCTAAATCATTTTTCTTCATACTGTCTAGTGCTTTTGCAATGAGTCTTTCTTCTTCAGAACATAATTCTGTAAACACATCTGAATTATTCTCTTTGAATTTTCTTACTCTTTCTACAACTTTATCTGTTGAATGAACCTGTTCTGAATCTATTATTATAAAGTTAAATTCATTTTCTGTTTCAATCTTTGAAAAGCCCTTTTCTTTTTGATATTCAATGATACCACCAGATACTGATACTGTACAATCTGCACCTGATGTATTTGGGAAAATAGTTTTTTCCGCATTTATTGCAAGTTCTAACACCTCTTTTTCATCTGTATTATTAAATAAATTCAAAATTGATGCTGCTGCAGCAACACAACATGCAGAAGATGAACCTAATCCGGCACCAATTGGAATGTCTGATTCAATTTTTATTGTTATTCCTTTATCAAAATTATTTTTTTCAATTACTTGCTTTGCAATATAAAAAAATGGCCTAAACTTTTTTTCTATATTTGATACATCTTCATCTTTTTGTATTGATGATTGCCCAAGTGATGATGAAACTAGAATATTATCCGTGTTTGTTTTTTCAGATGTAACTGTTGCATATTTGTTGATGGCACCTAAGATTGCTGTATTTTCATAAACAACAAAATGTTCTCCAAAAAGAATAATTTTTCCAGGAGCTTTAGCTATTGAAGTCAAATAGTTATTTTGAAGAAAACTTCTATAATTCTTCTTCTATTTTGGTCTCAAAGTCATCAATCTCATATTTCATGTCTTGATCCTCTTTGAGTTCACCTTTTTGGATTAAAATCTCTCTTGCTAAAAGCCAGTAAATTGTTGCTAGTGCTTTTCGGCCTCTGTTATTTGCAGGAATTATCAAGTCTAGATTAGATGTTACATTGTTGGTATTTGAAATTCCAATAACTGGAATTCCTGCGTTTGTTGCTTCTACAATTGCCTGACCGTCAACTTCTGGGTCTGAAATAATGATTAATTGTGGTTCGATGAAATATGGTAAAGATGGATTTGTTAGAGTACCTGGCATGAATCTTCTGAGCATATGTGTTGCTCCTGTTAATTCTACAAATTTCTCAATTGGAGTTGTTGCATATTCTTTTCCAGAGCATACAATGACTTTTTTCATATCAAATCTGGTTGCAAATTTTGCAGCGCTCTTAATTTTGGCTAATGTGATATCAATATCAATCATGTAAAGTCCTTCAGGACTTGCTGAGTTGATAAATGGACGCATTGATTTGGTCTTCATGTCTGTTCCAACACGAATTCCAGTTGCTAGAACTTTCTTCTTTAGATCAGTTGTTTCTGTTTGTTGGCTCATTGCGATTTTTAAAAGTCAATCATGCCATGTATTAAATCATGCTCTGAAATACGAATCAATTCATTCAATTTTGCTACTCTTTCTCCTCCCACAATTCCAACTTTGAGTAGTTTTGAACCTGTTCCTATTCCTATGTGAGAAATATGTGAATCGCTAGATTCTCCAGAACGATGTGATGTGATTAATTTAATATTATTTTCATTGGCAACTTTGGCAAATTCTAATGCATCATACAAACTTCCTGCCTGATTTACTTTGAGAATTGCTGCATTACAAGAATTTACATCGATTGCTTTTTTTAGAATTTTATAATTTGTTACAGTTAGGTCATCTCCTGTAATCATTGAATTTGGAAATTTCTTTGTAATTTCCGCCATGTCTTCAAATGCTTCTTCATGTACTGCATCTTCGGCATAGATTAGTTTGTATTTTTCAATAATTTTTGATGCAAATTCAATTTGTTCGCCTGAATCATTTTCAAATCCTGCACGATCGTAAACATATTTTCCTTTCTCTTCATTCCATTGTGTTGATGATGCAAAATCAACTCCTAATGCAACTTCTTTACCAAGTGTAAAACCCAAGTTTTCAATTGCTTTGGCAGAAATATCTAATGCATCTTCATTGGTAAACTTTGGAGCCCATCCGCCTTCGTCTCCACGACCATTTGTGAATGTTGGATCATCTTTTAGAATTAATTTTTTTAGTTCTTTATGGACTTGAAGATTCATATCAATTGATTCTCTAACTGTTTTTGCACCTATTGATGCAACTAGAATTTCTTGTATGTCTGGGGTTCCAGGACCTGCATGAGCACCACCACCAAGAATATTTCCTAACGGAAATGGAAATTTCAAATCATTCTTGTCACTTATCATCTGGAAAAATTGTTTATTTTCTGCTTTAGCAGCAGATTCTGTTGCTGCAATTGTTATTGCAAATGCACATGCGCCACCAATCTTTGCATAATTTTCAGTCTCATCAATTGAGTGAATTACATCATGTACTTTTTTCAAATCACTTGCATCTATTCCAATAAATTTATCTGAATTTTGATTTAAAATTGAAAGACTTTCTTCAGGACTATTGTTTGGAAAACTAACTGCTTCAAATTTACCTACACTTGCACCTGATGGGGCACATACTCTACCAACAAACTTTTCATCTGAAACAACATCGACTTCGATAGTTTTACTGCCTCTACTGTTGTAAAGAACTCTACCAGAAATTGCAGTAATCTTTGACAATTTATTCTAGTTCGCTTTGAACTTCTCGATTTCTCTTATGCATTGCTTCATAAAATGGAACAACTTGTTGTATTGTTTCTACTGTTGTTAAGAGCATTCGTCTACAACAATATCTCTCCATACCTAACTCATCAAGAACTTTCTTTGGATCTTCTCCAGTCTTTATTCTATTTTGATAATCAGAATATTTGTCAGCGATTAATTTTCCACAGGTAAAACATCTTACAGGTACTAACACACTTCAAAAAATCAATCAAGGATTATAAAAACCCTACAAGGATTTTTTTATGCGGGTATCGCCCAGCCTGGCCAAAGGCGCTAGCTTGAGGGGTTAGTCTCTTAGGAGTTCGTGGGTTCAAATCCCACTATCCGCACCATTACTTCTTTGAATTATTTCTGATATTTTTGATAAATTCTTGTCTTCTGATCTCTTCAGTAAGAACTAATCTTGTATCTTCAACCAACATTCTGTTAACATCCAACTTCCTTCTTGCCTCTTTCACAATCTTATCATATGTGGCAAATGGATACAAAATTAAATACAATTCTTCCATAATTCCAAAGTATCTTTCTGCATTTTTTGAATTACCAATTCTTATTTGATCAATTACTTGTCTTTTCAATTCTCCAATACAGTCAAGTAATCCAAGTATGTAGGATTCACCTGAAACTTTGATTGATTTGTAAGTTGGAATTTGTTTTCCTTCGATCACAGATAACAATGCAACTGCTTCAACCAATTCTTGTTCTGGTGTTAGCAGATATCTGTCAAGATCCCCTTTAGCTTTTTGTTTTAGCTTTACAAGAAGCGACTTTGCTTTTTTTATTTTTACTCTGGCTGAATCTAAATCATTTTTGTGAATAGCAATTATTGCTTGACTGCAATTCACTATAACTTCACGATTATTTTTTATCAAAAACTCCCTTGATGAATTTGTTTTTTCTAATTCTCTAGAAATTTGTGGAAGAGATGATTTGACATTTTTTAATCCCATAGAATCAGAAATTATTATTCTTAGTTAAAGGCGTTTGCAAAACCTCTTTATTGAAATTATATTTCATGTCTACTGTGGAAATATCTGTAGATCAAATGTATCAAATTGAAAATAAAGGCCATGATATGGGATTCTTAAAAAAATTCATGATGGAAAATGCAGGTGCAGTAGCTGTTAGAAGATTAATTGAAAAAATTGGTGATGTTGATTCAAAAAATATTGTAATTTTTGTTGGAATGGGTAATAACGGTGGTGACGGTCAAGTTATGGCTAGACATCTTGCAGGTCATAATGCAAATGTCACTGTAGTGTTGTTGGGAACTCCTGACAAAATTAAAACTGAAGAAAGCAAATGGAATTGGTCAATACTTGAAAAAATGCCTTCTGTAAAATTGGTGACTGGTGATTCAACTGATTTTAATTTTAAACCTGATGTTATAGTTGATGGAATTTTAGGAACTGGAATAAAAGGTGAAATCCGGGAGCCATATGCTTCTGCAATTAACTTCATTAATCAAACTGATTGTTTCAAATTTGCAGTTGATGTTCCATCTGGCATGGATCCTCAAACAGGTGAAACTGCATCCTTATTCACAAAATGTGATATGACGGTAACTTTTCATAAAATGAAACAAGGAATTCCAAAAAGAAAAGACCTAACTGGTGACTTATCTGCTGAAAAAATTGGAATACCCCCAGAAGCGGAAGTTGGTATCATTTGATAGTTCATCAAATCCCTGTTGGACCTATGCAGAACTTTTCGTACGTTGTTGAAGACGAATCAACACATGAAGCCATTGTCATTGATCCATCTTGGGATTTGGATAAAATAATCTCAATTATTGATGAACAAAATCTACAACCAAAGTATATTGTTAACACTCATTGGCATGATGATCATACGAGAGGAAATGAAGAATTAGCACAAATGATTAGTGTAAAAATCATTCAACATGAAGCATCTACTTTACAAAATGATATGAAAGTAAAAGATGGTGATTCAATCAAATTTGGTTGTTCAGAATTAGTCGTCTATCATACTCCGGGTCATTCAAAGGACAGTATCTGTCTTGTAGGTGATGGAAAAATATTTTCAGGCGATACACTATTTGTTGGAAATTGTGGTAGAATTGATTTACCTGGAGGTAGTGCAAGTGAGCTCTATCACAGTTTGTTTGATGTACTTCACAATCTAGACGATAATCTCGTTTTATACCCCGGACATGATTATGGGATGGCTAAAACATCTACTATAGGAAATGAAAAAACGATGAATCCTGTCATGCAAAAAATTTCTGAAGATTCTTTTATTGATCGAATGGGTGGTTAAATTGTCAATCACTTGTCATGGAAATGTAACAAATGCAGAAAAAATAACCAAATTTCTTTCAAAAAAACGATTTACTTTTGGTTTAGTTGCATCATACAGTGAAACCTGTGAAATCCCTGGAATTACTATTGCTGGTGCTGATAAAGAATTCCTAAAATTCACTGCTCCTGCAGATTCTGAATACATTGAATATGGAAAATGCGTTTGTATTCCCGGAATTCCAATATCTCCTGATGGGAAGCCTACTCCTGCACTTTTAACGCGTATCTCATTGAATGCTGCAAAAATTCCGCATTTTGTTGTAAATGCTGGAAGTATGGTTAGACCTTCTTTGTGTTATTTTGATGCAGATATAATTCCCGGAAAAAATATTTCTGAATCCCCCGCAATGTCTATTGAACAAGTAAAATCTGCAATAAATTATGGTAAACAGTTAGGAAAAATCAAATCTCAAAATACCGATTGTTTGGTAATTGGCGAATGCGTACCCGGTGGTACTACTACTGCATTAGCAGTATTGAGAGCATCTGGACTGGAGTGTAATGTCAGTTCTAGCATGCAGAATAATCCTTTGGATTTGAAAAACAAAATTGTCTCTGATGCTTTGAAACGAAAGGAATCTGATGACATTTTAGATATTGTTGCTAATTTTGGAGATCCTATGATGCCTGTATGTGCTGGAATGTTATCTACTGCATCTGAAAATTGTAATGTAATTTTAGCAGGTGGAACTCAGATGCTTGCTGTTCTCCAACTAGCAAAGTCCATTGGATATAAAATTGAAAATTCTGCAATTGGTTGTACCTCGTACATAGTTGATGATTCCCAAGCAAAATTTCTTGAAACTGTCCAACAAATTGATAATATTGCAGTTCTTTCTTGTGATCCTTGCTTACACAACTCTCAGCATTTTGGACTTCGCTCTTACGCTGATGGTTTTGTAAAAGAAGGTGCAGGAGCTGGTGGTGCAATAATAGCATCTTTACTAAAAACCGAAAATTCTATTGAAAAATTATTTTCTCAATTTGAAAAAGAATACAAGAGAATTTCTACTTGACAGTAACTGATTTTGCCAAATTTCTTGGATAGTCAGGATCTGTATCTTTTTCTAAAGCTGAATAATATGTCAGTAACTGAATTGGTATAATCTCTGAAATTGGATAGAGAATTTCATTAATTTTTGGAATTTCCATCCAATAATCATAAACGTCACTTTCAATATCTGAAACGCCAATAATTTTCGCGCCACGGGCCTTAATCTCTCTTGCACTTGTTAATGTGTCATTATATGTTGAATCGTTTGGATTAATGACAATTACGAAAACGTCTGTATCCATTAATGCAAGAGGTCCATGTTTTAATTCTCCACCTGGAATTCCCTCTGCATGAATGTATGTCAACTCTTTCAATTTCAATGCTGATTCTATTGCAATTGGATAGTTAATTCCTCTACCCAAAATGTAAATGTCTGAGACATCTTTCAGCTCTTTTGCAATTTTTTTAATTTCAAGTGTATTTTCTATCATTTTTGAAATTGATTTTGAAAATCCTTCAAAATCAATTGTAATATCTTCTCCTAATTTCTGTACAATTTTGTATAGTATGATTAATTGTGCAGTAAAGCTCTTTGTTGCAGCAACTCCGATTTCTGGTCCACAACCCATTCCTAATACAACATTTCCTTTCCGTGATAGTGATGATGTGAGTAAATTAACAATAGAAATAACTTTACAATTACTTTTTTTTGCAATTCTTACTGCTTCTAAAACATCTGCGCTTTCTCCACTTTGAGATATTGCAATTAAAACAGAACCTTCTTCAATTGTTTCTGGTGCAAATTGAAGCTCACTTGCAATAATTGGCTCTGATTTTATTTTTACATATTTTGATAAGATTTGTTTTGCAATTAATGCTGAATTATAACTTGTTCCGCTACCTGTAATGTAGATATTTTTTGCATTTCTTATGTATTCTACTGCTTCTTCTAATCCTTCTATTGTTCTTTCTCCTGCATCCAATATGAGATCTGGTTGCTCGTAAATTTCTTTTAATGTGAAATGTGCATAATCACCTTTGTATGCATCTCCAAATTCTTTTGAAACTTTAGTTATCTCGTGTTTAACTTTCTCTCCATTGAAATCTAATATCTGAAATTCATTATTTTCTAAAATTACAAAATTTCCACTTTTCATGTATATTGCATTATCAGTATATTCGATGAATCCTAATACGTCGCTAGATAAGAAAATATTTTCTTGTCCGACTCCTATGATTAATGGTTCGTGAAACCTTGCCGCTGCAAGTTGGCCATTTTCAAACATTGCAACAAATGCATAATGTCCTTTTATCTCAGAAACCGTTTTCATGACTGTATCTTTAACGTTTTTTGTTGTTTCGTAATTTTTCTGAAGTAAGTTTGCAATAATCTCACTATCTGTCTCACTTTTGAAACTATATCCTTCATCTTCCAACTGTTTTTTTAGTTCTTCAAAATTTTCTATTATTCCGTTATGCACTATTGCAACTTTTCCTGAGTTGCTTGGGTGTGGATGTGCGTTAAGATCTGTTACTTTTCCATGTGTTGCCCATCTGGTATGTCCAATGCCTATTTTGCCTGGTAATGTGTCTAGTTGAAATTTAGAATTTACTTCACTTACTTTACCCGTTCCTTTTTTTAGCTCAATCTGATTTTCTGATTCTGTTGCAACACCTACACTGTCATATCCTCTATACTCCATTCTTTTCAATCCCTTTACGATAATTGGGGCTGCAATTTCATTTCCAGAATAGCCTATAATTGAACACATCTTACTATCACAACTTGTTTTGTATTATGCTGATAAGGTTAACTGCTTATTCTGCAGCCTTTTCTTCTGGTTTTTCTTCCACAGTCTCTTCTTTAGTCTCTGTAACTGTTTCAGTTGGAACTTCAATGTTTTCTGTTTCAGGACTTCCTAAATCTGATTCTGGTTCTGATAAAATTTTATTGTAAATTGATTCTGGTGTTAATTTGATACTGTCTTCTTCATCAACTTTTACTACATATGATGGTCTGTTGATTACTCTATCTCCAATCAAAATGTGACCATGAGATATTGCTTGTCTTGCTTGGTAAGGTGTTTTGAAGAAAAATTTCTTAAAAACAATTGTTTGTAATCTTCTTGCCAACAAATCATTGATTTCTAAATTCAAAACATCATCAAGTGTAGCACTTTTTTCTACTAATCCAATACGTGATAATGAATGCATTAAGATTGGTTCTTCTTTTTCTCTAACTTCTTGTCTGACTGCAAGTAACGAACGTGCTTGATGTCTTAATCTTGATAATTCTGTTCTTGATTTCCAAAGCTCTCTTTTTGTTTTTAATCCAAATGTACCTACTGTCTTCAGTTCATCCATCTTTAGTTCAAAATTAAATGGTCTTTTTGGTTTCTTCCAAACTCTTCTGAAATTTTTAGTATCTCCCATCTTTCATCTACTCCTTTTTCTCTTCTGCTGCTGGTTTTGCATCGGCTGCTGGTTTTGCTTCTGCAGCTGGTGCATCGGCTGCTGGTGCTGCTGCGGCATCCGCTACTGCTGCTCCACCACCTGCTGGTGCTCCGGCTCCACCTTTTGCTGGCATTACCTTTCCACCTTTTGCAACTCCAACTGCACCGCCTTTTCGTCCGGTACATCTTGTACGTTGACCTCTAACTTTTAATCCATACATGTGTCGGTAACCTCTCCAACTGAAAAGTGCCTTTTCTCTCTCTACGTCATTTCTAATGTTAAATGCAATATCTGATGTAACAAGGTGCATATCTTCTCCTGTTTCAATGTCTTGTCTTCTGTTCAAAAACCATATTGGAAAATTTGCAGCCTTTGGATCCTGTATGATTTTTTCAATTGCAGAAACCTGCTCTGCTGTAAGATTACCGATTTTTTGATGTGGAGAAATTTTCAAGACTTGAAGCATGGAATTTGCAAACATATATCCAATTCCCTTAATCTGGCTAAGTCCAATTAGCATGTTCAGCTCACCATGAATATCGTTTCCCAATATTCTTACCAGATTCTCATATTGTTCGCTCAAGTAGCAAGATTTTCTATAGCCCCATTAAAAACCATGCTCTAAATTGTGCCTATAATTGAGTAATCTTAATCGAATAGTATTATTACTCTAAATGAAGATCTTGAGATATGACCAAGTCTGATGAACACACCCAAAAAATTCTAGATGCAGTTTTTGATGAAAACATTTCTGAGATCTTGGCTGAAATGGAATCTTCTCCAAAAAAATGTGGATTTCTAAGTGAAAAATTCAACATCTCTGCAAATGACTTGGATGAGAAATTGTCTTTTCTCATAGAAAATGATTTTGTTGGAAAGACAGGCTCTGACTCTGATGTAGAATACTCTGTTGATTCTGAGAAATTAGCCAAATTAATGGAAACTGCTCATGATTTTGAAAATGTTGATGCAGGTTTGGCAAAGATGGATGGATATCTTAACTAGTTTTTTGCTTTTTTTGTCTAATTATCATAAAACCAATTACCGCCACACCTATCATTCCAATAATAATTATGAAAAAACCTGCAATTGAAATTGAAACTCCTGTTGAATCTGGAACATGTCCAATTCCTCCTACCAATGGAATCTCTTCAGATTCTGATGTACTGATGATTAGTGTGTAAGTTCCTGCTTGCTCAATTTCAAAATTATCCTCAAATGAATTTCTATTTACTGATACATCTCTTATTTTTGTGTTAGATGCATCTGTCACAATTGCTGTAATATCATATTCTTTTCCTTCGATTGTTTGTATTGCATAGACTCCCTGAGTATTAATTTCTGGATCTAGTTCTGCTGAAATCTCTAATTGTGTTAAATTGTTTATTCGTCCTTCTTCTATTACTAAATCTCCAGTAATTGTTTGCGATCCTACAATTAGTAGCATTGCACCTATTGCAATCAACACGCCGACTATTACCAAATATTTTGTCAAACTTGACATGAATAATTTTCGCTTTTCATGGATAAATCTGTATTTGTTAGAGTGATTATGAAATTTAGGTATGGCTAAAAAAGTTAGCCTAGGCTAAATTTTATATATATACTATCGTGTAGTCGAGTTATGCAGAAGTTAGTCCAATCAACAAAAATGTTCTATATTTTGACTGCGATAGCTGCTGTTTCAAGTTTATACTTTATAGTCCCTGGCGTTACAATTGCCGAAGAGACTCCCAAGACATTTCTAACTCATACTGGATTGGTAATCCAAACAACTGGAGAGGTAATTGATCCAATTGGATATGATGGTGATGCTTTAGATTTTGATCCTGAAAAATTTATGAAAGATTTTGACTATGGTGAAGTTTCTGTTTTAGATGATGGAACTGTATTACGAGAGTTCTACATAACTGCACGCGATGATCAAATTATGGAAGTATCTCCTGGTGTATTTTATAATGTCTGGACATTTAATGACTCAGTTCCTGGTCCTACAATTCGTGCAACTGAAGGTGACTTGGTAAGAATTCATTTTACAAATGAAGGTTCTAAACCACACAGTTTACATTTTCATGGAATTCATAGAGCAGAAATGGATGGCGTCTTTGAAAGTATAGGTACTGGTGGCAAATTTACATACGAATTCTATGCTGAGCCTGTAGGATTACATCTGTATCATTGTCATGTTCATCCAGTTGAAGAACACATTGCTCATGGTCTTTATGGTGCATATATTGTAGATCCAAAAGAACCCCGTCCTCCTGCTGAAGAATTTGTATTTGTTTTGAATGGATTAGATACTGATTTTGATGGTGAAAATAATTTTTATGCTGCAAATACAATTCCATTTTATTACAAACATCATCCAGTCGAAATTAATGTAAATCAAAACATTCGTGCATATGTTGTAAATGTTTTAGAGTTTGATGCAGTAAATAACTTCCATCTTCATGGAACCTTATTCCATCATTATCCTGCTGGAACTGATACTGTACCATCTGGTTATAATGACATGTTAACGATGTCTCAAGGTGACAGAGAAATTTTAGAATTTAGCTACAAATATCCTGGACTGTATATGTTCCATGCACATAACACCGAATTTTCTGAAAAAGGTTGGGTTAGTAGTTTTCTTGTAAAAGAAAATGCTGACGATTTTGATACAAAAGTAGAGTATGATGACATCATCTAAACCTGTACTTGCAATTAGTGCAATTGCACCAATTGTTTTACTTGCAATAGTAATTGCATTTCTTTTAGGACCTGCTTCAACATTTTTACAATTTGGTGTAGTGCTTCCTGAAGTTTCAATTGAGAAAGTTGAATTTATTGAAAATGAAATTCAGGCGACTGTAAGAAACACCGGCCCAATTGATGTTTCTGTTGCTCTAGCTGATGTAAATGATCGAATACAACCTGCTGCAATTGAACCAGATTCTTCTCTCAAAAGATTTGAAACTGCATTGGTGAGAATTCCATTTGATTGGAATGAAGGTCAACCATATGAAATCGGTGTAACTGTTGATGATGGAACAAGATTTACTACTCAAGTAGATGCTGCATTTGCCTCACTAGAGCCAGATGTTGACTTGTTTGTATTCTTGGGAATGATTGGATTTCTCATTGGTGTTGTTCCAATAATGATTGGTTTGTTATGGTATCCATTTATCAAAAAGCTTGGCAAAAATGCTTTCAATTTCTTTTTGGCATTTACTATGGGTCTGTTAATTTTCCTTGGAATTGATGCAGTCTTGGAAGCATCAGAAATCTCAGAACGTCATCTTTCATCTATTTTCAATGGTGAATTATTGATTGCCACAGTTGTAATTCTGTCATTTTTGTCATTATATGGAATAGGACAGAAATTAATCAAAACCAATAATCTCTCTACATTATCTAAGGGCTTGACCATATCTCTTATGATAGCAATTGGAATTGGACTTCATAATCTAGGTGAAGGTCTTGCTGTTGGAGCTGCAATTGCGCTTGGTGAGGTGGCTTTGAGTACATTTCTGATTGTTGGTTTTGCAACTCATAATACCACTGAAGGATTGGCAATTGCTGCCCCATTGACTAACTCAAAAGCAAAAATTGCTAAGATGATTGGACTTGGACTTATTGCTGGTACCCCTGCAATTTTTGGATGTTGGGTTGGTGGTTTCTCTTTTTCACCATTATTCACATTAATCTTTCTTGCAATAGGTGCAGGAGCAATCTTTCAGGTTGTAATATCCATTTTTCAATATATGAAGGACAAATCTGATTTATTATCAAATACCTCTCTATTTGCTGGTGTCTCAGTAGGATTAATTGTGATGTATTTAACCAGTGTAATTATATGAAATTCTAATGGATAAAAATTATCTAGTTTTTGTCAAATTTTTTATCAATAATTAATAAATACCACATTGCAAAAGAAATTTCAAATGAAGATAGTGGCATCAGGTGCGATTTTGTTATTAACATTCTCAATTCTATCATTCGGAATGCCTAGTCTAGCAAATGCACAAACAGCCGAATTTCCTCTAACCGTTGAAACTGATTATCCAGGATATGCTGAAAACTCTGAAATTATAATTTCTGGTAAAGTCAAAGAATCTTCTTTAGCAGAATATACACAACCTGTAACACTAATGATTGTCTCTCCTGATGGAAATATTGTTAAAATTGATCAATTAAATCTCAATTCAAGTAATGAATTTTCTACAACCTTAGTTGCTGGCGGTCCACTTTGGAAAGCCGGTGGTGATTACACTGTCAAAGTAAATTATGGTGCTCAAAAAGCTGAAACCACATTTAATTATGCTGGTGGCAGTGGTGAAATCTCTACTCCTCCACCAGTTCCAGAACCAACACCAGTTCCAGAACCAACACCAGTTCCAGAACCAGTAGTTGAAGAACCAGAACCAATTGCTATTGTTGAACCAGAACCAGAACCAGAACCTGAGCCAGAACCATTGTGTGGTGAAGGAACTGTTATGAAAGACGGTAAATGTGTAGCCGAAAAATCTGAAGGTGGTGGTTGTCTAATTGCAACTGCAGCATACGGTTCAGAAATGGCACCACAAGTACAATTCTTGAGAGAAATTAGAGACGGTAAAGTAATGACAACACAATCTGGTACTGCATTTATGACTGGATTCAACCAATTCTATTATTCATTCTCACCAGCAGTTGCTGATTATGAAAGAGAAAATCCAGTATTCAAAGAAGCAGTCAAAGTAACACTAACTCCAATGTTAACTTCACTAACACTACTCAATTATGTTGATGTAGATTCTGAACAAGAAAT
>LUMV01000671.1_pt1 | contig 25845 bp, 28 predicted proteins | sample 729731 | NCBI WGS metagenome assembly LUMV01 (sample SAMN03860301, study PRJNA289734) | marine metagenome | biome: seawater column; feature: ocean; material: water; isolation source: Red Sea water column Station 192 - depth 200m | place: Saudi Arabia: Red Sea | collected 2011-10-15 | depth 200 m
GCCATGCTGGTGGCGGGCCGAGTCGGTTCGGCCGCAGAAGGCGTCGGCGTCGCGCGCGGCGCGATGGACATGACGGTGGATTACCTGCGCCAGCGCAAGCAGTTCGGGCGAGTAGAGCGCGGCCGTGCGCGAGGTAGGCATCAGCTTTCGTCGGCGGCCTGCGCGCGTAGCCGTGCCCGGCGCTCCGCCAGTTCCTCGACCAGCGCGCGCGAACTGGAATCGACCAGTTCGTAGCTGCGCGCGGTGGTGATCCAGTTCGGGCGGCCCTTGTAGCTCCACACCGTGTCGTAGCCGACCACCAGCAGCGAAAAGGCGATGACGACAATCAGCATGCCCTTGAGCGCGCCGAAACCGAAGCCGAGCACCCGGTCCACCGGCCCGAGCATAGACGAGCGCGACACCGCGCCGACATTGTTGGCGATCACCTTCATCGCGGCATAGGGGATCAGCAGCAGCAGTGTGAACGCCAGCAGCGCGGTGGTGATGTCGGTGCCGATGTGGTCCTGCAGCGCCAGCGTCAGCGGCGTATGCAGCGCGCGGATCGCGAATGCGGCGAGGACCCACGCCGCCAGCGACAGGACTTCCTGCAGGAATCCCCGCATGAAACCGCCCGCCGCGGCAATGCCCACGATCAGCAAAACGATGTAATCGAAACCAGTCATGACCTGCCCATGCGGCCGGACTTATGAATTCCCGATTATGCGGTCAACGAGATTGGCCAATTGTCCCAAGCCGTCATAGGCCAGCGCACTGCCCGCGCCCTTGACGTCAACCGGGCCGAAACCGCGATCGAAGCCGAGCTTGGCGGCTTCGCGCAGCCGCAGCCCGCCATGCGCCACCGGGCGGATCTCTCCGGCGAGCGAGACTTCACCGAGCCATACGCTGCGTGGCGGTAGCGGCTTGTCCGCCATCGCGCTGACCAGCGCCGCGGCCACCGCAAGGTCGGCAGCCGGGTCCGACAACCGGTAGCCACCGGCCACGTTGAGATAGACCTCGGCCGCGGAAAAGTTGAGGCCGCAGCGCGATTCGAGCACGGCCAGCAGCATCGCCAGCCGGCCATTGTCCCACCCCACGACTGCGCGGCGCCGTCGCGGCCCGACAGAAACAGCATGGAAGGGTTGTCGACTTCTTCCAGCCCCTCCCCCGCCATTGCGAATACGCCGATCTCGTCGACCGCGCCGAAGCGGTTCTTGAGCGCGCGCAGGATGCGGTACTGGTGGCTGCGCTCGCCCTCGAAGCTCATCACCACATCGACCATGTGTTCGAGCACGCGCGGGCCGGCGATGCTGCCATCCTTGGTGACGTGCCCCACCAGTACCAGAGCGACGCCGTTTTCCTTGGCGTAGCGGATCAGCTCGAAGGCGCAGCCGCGCACCTGGCTGACCGTCCCGGGCGCGCCTTCGATCGTGTCCGAATGCATGGTCTGGATCGAATCGATCACCAGCAGCCCCGGCGCATCCATCGATCCGAGCGAGGTAAGGATATCGCGCACGCCGGTGGCCGCAGCGAGTTTGACCGGCGCATCGGACAATCCGAGCCGCGCGGCGCGCATGCGCACCTGCCCGCTGGCCTCCTCGCCGCTGACATAGACCACGCCGCGCCCTTCGCGCGCGATCCTGGCCGCGGCCTGCAGCAGTAGCGTCGACTTGCCGATACCCGGGTCACCGCCCAGCAAGATCGCCGAACCGGGCACCAGCCCGCCGCCCAGCGCACGATCGAATTCGGCCAGGCCGGTGGGCTGGCGCTGCGGCAAGGCGCCGGGCTTGTCGAGTTCGACGAATTCGACCGCGCGCCCCCCGCTCGACAGATCGTGTTTCATCGAGAACACGGTCGCCGGCGCGTCTTCCGCCAGCGTGTTCCATTCGGCGCAATCGGGGCACTGCCCCTGCCAGCGATGCGACACGCCGCCACATGCCTGGCAGACATAGCGTTTCTTCGGTTTGGCCATGCCCGATCGCTAAACGGAACATTTCACGAACGCAATTGCCTTTACCGATTTATCCCGCCATGACCGGGCGATGCGGCAAAAGGAATTGCGGATAGCGCTGGTCTGCTATGGCGGCGTCAGCCTGGCGATCTACATGCATGGGGTCACGCGCGAGCTGTGGCAGCTGGCCCGCGCCAGTCGCGCGTTCCACGCCGCAAGCGGCCTGTTGCAAGGGGTTGAGGCGGTCTACCGCCAGCTGATCGAACGGATCGAGGACGAACACGGCCTGCGGCTGCGCATCCTGCCCGATATCATGAGCGGGGCCAGCGCGGGCGGGATCAACGCGGTGTTCCTCGCGCAGGCGGTCCATTCGGGCCAGTCGCTCGAACCGCTGACCGACCTGTGGCTCGAGGTCGCCGATGTCGACGAACTGGTCGATCCCGCCGCGCGCCTGAAATGGCGCTTTTCGAAGATGTGGGCGCAGCCCTTCGCCAACTGGCTGCTGAGCCGTCCGGGCAGCGACATCACCGATGCAGTCGCGCCCGAAACCCGGGCCGAGGTGGAGCGCAAGGTATCGCACCTCATCCGGGGGCGCTGGTTCGAGCCACCCTTTTCCGGCCTCGGTTTCTCGCGCCTGCTCGAACGCGCGTTTTCGGCCATGGCCGAGGGCCCGATCGACGAACCGCTGCTGCCGCCGGGCCATCCGCTCGACCTGTATGTCACTGCCACCGATTTCCACGGGTACCAGGAATTGCTGCGGCTCCACAGCCCGCCGGTTGTCGAGGATACCGAACACCGCATGCCGATTTCCTTCTGTTCGCGCACGCCGATGCAGGGCGGGAACGGCTGTCCGACCTGACCGAACGGAACTGGCCCGAAAGGGAGGCTTTCCTCAAGCGCGTCATGCCTGTCCATGTTGCGCGGGAAACGCTTGATAACGTGTCGCTTATCGATGGGTCGGTGCTGGTCAACAAGCCCTTTGCAGGCGCGATCTCGGCCTTGCAGGGGCGCCCCGCGCAGCGCGAGGTGGATCGGCGCTTCGTCTATGTCGACCCGCGGCCCGACCGGTTCGGAGAACGAGCCGACGGCAAGAGCGAACCGGTCGGCTTCTTCTCGGCGATCTTCGGTTCGCTATCGACGTTGCCGCGCGAACAGCCGATCCGCGACAATCTCGAACAGCTCGAGGAACAGAGCCGCGAGGCCGAACGGCTGGGCCGCATCGTCGCCGCGCTGCGCCCCGAGGTCGATGGCGCAGTGGAAAAGCTGTTCGGGCGCACGCTGTTCTTCGACCGGCCCACCCCGGCCCGGCTCAAGAGCTGGCGCCAGAAGGCGCAGCAATCCGCCGCCGAACGCGCGGGTTATGCCTTTCATGCCTATGCGCAGGCGAAGTTCACCGGTATCGTCGGACGGCTCGCGCGGCTGGTTCTGGATGCGGCACCCAAGCTGGCAATCGATGATCCCGCGCCGATCGAAGCGGTGCTGCGTGAAGAACTGATCCGCCGCGGGCTGGAAACGCTGGCATCGCCTTCGGGCGGGGCGTCGGCCGAAGCGATCGCCTTCTTCCGCGAACACGACATCGGCTTTCGCATCCGCCGTCTGCGATTGCTGGCGCGCCGTCTGGCTCGCGACTGGGAGGCCGATCCCGAAATCCCCGACGACGCGCTGGAGCAGGCCCGCGACGCGGTGTACCGCATCCTGTCGCTCTATTTCGAGAAGGAAGGCACGGCCGCGCTGGGCAGCCGCTTCGGCGATCTGGCAGAGCGCGTCCTGCAGGATCCGGGCACGCTGCTCGACCTGATCGAAGCCCAGCGCTTGCTGCCCGAGCTTGATGACCGCGCCGAGGAAATGCTGGCCGAAGCGCTGGAGGTCATGCCCAAGAACCTGCGCCGCCGGATGTTGCTGACCTATCTCGGCTTTCCCTATTACGACGTCGCTACCCTGCCCCTGTTGCGAAACGAAGGTTTGACCGAGTTCGACCCGGTCAAGGTCGACCGGATCAGCCCCGACGATGCCCGCAGCATTCGCGAGGGTGGCACCGCCGCGACGCTACGCGGGATCGAGTTCTACAATTTCGGTGCGTTCTTCAGCCGCGCCTATCGCGAGAACGATTACCTGTGGGGCCGGCTGCACGGGTGCGAACGGATGATCGATCTTGTCTGTTCGACGCTGGACAAGCCGTTCGCGCCCGAGACGTGCGCGCATTTCAAGCGTGAGGCGTTTCACGCGATCCTGGACGAGGAGCAACGCACGGGGCGCTGTGCGCTGCGGCTGATCGACGAGATCCGCGGCGAAATCGTCGCCCGGATGCCCTAGCGTCCCGCACACGCGAAGAAGAGCAGCATGACGAGCCGCGCGCTTTCGGGATCGGTGCCGAAACCCGGCGCGGCGGTGTGGAACTGCCACGGCGAAAACAGGACGAGCCGGTTGAAGCGCATGGGCACGCGCATCACGCGTTCCCACTTGGCGGGATGGGTGGTGTCCTTGTTGACCACGTCGGCGACGAGATCGTCCACCGTATCATAGCCGGTCGCGGCGAGTTCGGCGCCATTGGCGGGGACGCGTTCGAGGCCGGTGCGCTTGTGGCGGAAGAAATCGGTGCCGCCCGCGCCGGGCTTGAGACAGTCTTCCGGCCGCGAGAGATAGAGAATGCCCGAATAGAACGCCGGATCGACATGAACGCCGCTGCGGCCCCTGTCGGATTTCAGCGTCATGCGGCAATGGCCATGTTCGGTGCCCGGCGCACCGACCAGTTCCACGCCGAGTTGCCGCGAAACCGACGCGTTGATCGCGTCCACCGGCAAGGCCCCGGTGGTATCGCGCCCAGGGTAATTCCCGCCCGTCCCCGGCGGCGCATAATCGAGCGCCAGCGCGGCGCGGCGCGCGGCCCAAGGATCGGACAGGAAATCGTCGATGATCGTCAGCGCAGGCAGCATGGCGCGCTTATCGCGGGCCCTGCCGTGCTTGGCAATCACCCGCCCAGCGCGCCCTTGAGCTTGTCGAAGAAGCCGCGGCTCTCGGGACATTCGTCACCGGTTTCGAGCTCGCGGAACTGTTCGAGCAGCGCGCGCTGTTCCTTGCTGATCCGCGTGGGTGTCTCGACCGCGATTTCGATCACCAGATCGCCGCGTCCGCGGCCCTGCAGCACGGGCATGCCCGCACCGCGCCGGCGGAGCTGCTTGCCCGACTGGATGCCCGCCGGGATTTCGAGCGTGACTTCCTCGCCGTCGATATTGGGAATGGTGATCGATCCGCCCAGGGCAGCCTTGGTGAAGCTGATCGGGACGCGCGTGGCCAGCGTGGTGCCTTCGCGTTCGAAGATCGCGTGCGGTTTGACGTGCAGGAAGATGTAGAGATCGCCCGGAGGTGCGCCGCGCGGGCCGGCTTCGCCCTTGCCCGAAAGGCGGATACGCGTACCGGTATCGACGCCCGGGGGGATTTCCACTTCCAGCGCCTGCGCCTTGTCGACGCGGCCTTCGCCGCGGCAGTCGCGGCAGGGCGAGGAAATGACTTCGCCGCTGCCGTGGCAGTTGGGGCACGGGCGTTCGACGACGAAGAAACCCTGCTTGGCACGGACCTGTCCCTGGCCGTGGCACAGGTTGCAGGTGCGCGCGCGGGTCCCCGGCGTTGCGCCCGATCCATGGCAGGTCTCGCAGTTTTCGGAGACCTCAATCTCGATCTCGGTCGACTTGCCGCTGAAGGCATCCTCGAGATCGATCTGCAGATCGTAGCGCAGGTCGGCGCCGCGGCGCGCCCTCGTGCGGCCACCCCCGCCGAATGCGCTGCCGAAGATGGTTTCGAAGATATCGCCGATATCGCCGAAATCGGCGCCCGGATGACCGCCGCCGCCGGGACCGCCCTGCTGGAACGCGGCATGCCCGAAACGGTCGTAGGCCGCCCGTTTCTGCGGGTCCTTGAGCACTTCATAGGCAGCGCTGACCGCCTTGAACTTGCCCTCGCTCTCGGTGCAACCGGGATTGCGGTCGGGGTGGTGTTTCATTGCCAGCTTGCGATAGGCGGACTTGATCGTCGCCCCATCGGCATTGCGGCTGACGCCGAGCAATTCGTACAGGTCGGTTTCGGTTGTCGACATGGCTTCCCAATAACTAATCGCCACCGGTGCGCTGGGGCACCGGTGGCGACTGGTTTCTCATCGTTCGATCAGTTCTTCGCGTCTTCGTCGACTTCGGAGAATTCGGCGTCGACCACCTCTTCCTCCGCGCCGCCGTCGCTCGCGGCTTCGCCTTCCGGAGCTGCGGACGCGGCATTCGCCTGTTCCTGCTCGTAGATCGACTGGCCCATCTTCATCGCGCTCTGCGACAGGTCTTCGGCCTTGGCGTTGATGTCGGCGGGGTCATCGCCCTCGAGCGCGGTCTTGAGCGCGGCGACCTTTTCCTCGACTTCGCTCTTCAGCGAAGCGTCGATCTTGTCGCCATGCTCTTCGAGCTGCTTCTCGGTCGCATGGACGAGGCTGTCGGCCTGGTTGCGGGCCTCGGCGCCTTCACGGCGCTTCTTGTCCTCGTCGGCGAACTTCTCTGCATCCTGGACCATCTTCTCGATGTCGTCATCGGACAGACCGCCCGAAGCCTGGATGCGGATCTGCTGCTCCTTGCCGGTGCCCTTGTCCTTCGCAGACACGTTGACGATGCCGTTGGCGTCGATGTCGAAAGTGACCTCGATCTGCGGCACGCCGCGCGGGGCAGCGGGAATGCCGACCAGGTCGAACTGACCCAGCAGCTTGTTGTCCTGCGCCATCTCGCGCTCGCCCTGGAAGACCCGGATCGTCACCGCATTCTGATTGCGTCGTGTTGCGGTCGATCATCTTGGTCATGATGCCGCCCAGCGTCTCGATCCCCAGCGACAGCGGAGTCACGTCGAGCAGCAGCACGTCCTTGACGTCGCCCTGGAGGACGCCGGCCTGGATCGCTGCGCCCATGGCGACGACTTCATCGGGGTTCACGCCGGTGTGCGGCTTGGAACCGAAGAACTCTTCGACCACTTCGCGCACCTTGGGCATGCGGGTCATGCCGCCGACCAGGATAACCTCGTCGATCTCGTTCTTCGACACGCCGGCGTCGGCCAGCGCCTTCTTGCACGGCTCGAGCGTGCGCTTGATCAGGTCGCCGACGAGCTGTTCGAGCTTCGAACGGCTGATCGTTTCGACCAGATGCAGCGGGGTCGAGCTGCCGCCTTCCATGCGGGCAGTGATGAAGGGCAGGTTGACTTCGGTCGAAGCCGAGCTCGACAGTTCGATCTTGGCCTTTTCGGCGGCTTCCTTGAGGCGCTGCAGCGCGAGCTTGTCGGTCCGGAGATCCATGTTCTCCTTCTTCTTGAACTCGTCTGCGAGATATTCGACGATGGCGCTGTCGAAGTCTTCGCCGCCCAGGAAAGTGTCGCCATTGGTCGACTTCACTTCGAACACGCCGTCACCGATTTCGAGCACGGAGACGTCGAAGGTGCCGCCGCCAAGGTCGTAGACGGCGATGGTCTTGCCATCTTCCTTGTCCATGCCATAGGCAAGCGCCGCGGCGGTCGGCTCGTTGATGATGCGCAGCACTTCGAGACCGGCGATCTGGCCGGCGTCCTTGGTCGCCTGGCGCTGCGCGTCGTTGAAGTATGCGGGAACGGTGATCACTGCCTGCGTGACGGTTTCGCCAAGATAGCTCTCGGCGGTTTCCTTCATCTTCTGCAGGATGAAGGCGGAAACCTGGCTGGGCGAATAATCTTCGCCGCCGGCTTCGACCCAGGCATCGCCGTTCTTGCCCTTGACGATGTCATAGGGAACGAGCTCCATGTCCTTCTTGGTCAGCGGGTCGTCGAACCGGCGGCCGATCAGGCGCTTGATCGCGAACAGCGTGTTGTCCGGATTGGTCACTGCCTGGCGCTTGGCCGGCTGACCGATCAGGCGTTCGTTGTCCTTGGTGAAGGCAACGATCGAAGGCGTGGTGCGCGCGCCTTCCGAATTTTCCACGACCTTGGGCTTGCCGCCGTCCATCACGGCGACACAGCTGTTGGTGGTGCCAAGGTCGATACCGATAACTTTGCTCATGGTTTCCCCATCTGTTTCAAGTCGTTGGACACCGCACGCTGGGTTCCCCGATCCTGGCGGAACCGGTTGGCGGCTCTATCCGGTGGTGTGTTACACGAGCGATATAGGTGCGGTTTTTCTTGGCACAAGGGACGTGCCGCGCTAGTTTTTGCGCAGGACGAAGAGGGGATCAAATCCATGAAATTCACGCATTTCGCGCCGCTGGCGCTGGGTTTTGCGACGGTTGCGCTGGCAGGTTGTTCGGATACCGGCGACGAGGCCGCCGCCCCCGTCGCCGATGAAGTCATGCTCGAAGTCAGCAATGCGCGGCTGATGTTGCCGGCGGTTTCGGACCGCCCGGGCGCGATCTATTTCGACGTCGAGAACACCGGCGATCGCAATTACGCGATCCGCCGCGCCGATGTGGACGGCGCCGGCAGCGCCGAACTGCACGGATCGATGGAAATGAACGGCCAGATGATGATGGACAGCGTCGGTCAGGTGCTGGTCAATGCGGGCGAGAGCGAGAACTTCGCACCCGGCGGCTTCCACGTGATGGTGTTCGATGTCGATCCCGCACTCGAGGCCGGCGGCACCACCGATATGACGCTGACCGTGGTCGGCGGCAAGCAGAAGACCTTCCCGGTGGAAATTCGCGCCGCGGGTGACGAACGCTGAACGATCTGCGCGACACGCTGGGAATGGAAACCCACGACCAGCCTGTCGCGCATTCCTGCCCGGCGGGGGGCGAACGCCGCCTGACGCGGGGCGAGGTAAAGCTCGCGCGGAGCGTGTTCGGCGACGCGATCGATTACGGCAAGGTGACGATCCGGCGGCGGAAATGGTTTCCGTTCCAGCCCCGCCGGATCACGATGGCGCCGCGCGGTCACGTCCATTTCCACCCGCGGGGCGATGCCTATTGCGACGATTTCTCGACTGCGAACGTGCTGCGCCAGGGGCTGTTGATCCATGAACTGGTGCATGTCTGGCAGGTCCAGACCATGGGCGACTGGTACCTGGTCACGCGCCGCATGCCGTGGGCGCGCTATGACTATGCGCTCAAACCCGGTTGGCCGCTCGATCGCTACGGGATCGAACAGCAGGCCGAGATCGTGAAGCACGCCTTCTGGCTGCGCAATGGCGTCAAGGGCGCGGGCATCGCCGATCCCGCAGCCTATGACCTCCTGGTCCGCTTCCCGGGGGCCGAGCGCTAGGCCCTTTGGGCAGCCGATGCGAAAAGGGCCGCCCCATGCGGGACGGCCCTTGTTCGTTCGGTCGGATTTTCATCCGGCCAGGCGATCAGCGCCAGTAGCGGGCGTAGCGATCGTCATCGCGGCAGTCGTCGTCGACATAGCGGCCATCGCCGTAATAGCCGTCGCAATCGTCGTCCTTGTCGCTGACATAGCCGATCACCCCGCCGATCGCGGCACCGGCTAGCGCGTAGGTTTTGAGGTCTTCGCCCAGCAATGCGCTCAGCCCGGCACCGGCGGCCGCGCCGGCAGCTGCGCCCTCGACCGCGTAATTCTGCGCGCAGGCGCCCAGACCGAGGCTCGAGGCGAGTAGCGCGGGTGCGAGTAACAGCTTGGTGTTCATGGTATCTCTCCGTTTGCGTCCCTGTCGGATCACATACGGACGAGCGGCCTCGCCGTTCCTCAGTCGTAAGTCACACCGGGCAGTCCCTGCCCGCCATCGGCGATAAAGGCATCGATGCGCGCTTCGAGCGCGGGCAGCGGCACCGATCCCAGCGCCAGCACCACATCGTGGAACTTGCGGATATCGAAGCGTTCGCCCAGCTCCTCCTCGGCCTTGGCGCGAACCCTGCGAATGGTCATTTCGCCCAGCTTGTAGGCCAGCGCCTGGCCGGGCCAGCTGATATAGCGATCGATCTCGGTCCCGACTTCGCGCTCGGACAGGGCCGTATGGCTCGACAGGTAATTGACCGCCTGTTCGCGGCTCCACCCGTAGTGGTGGATGCCGGTATCGATGACCAACCGCGCCGCGCGCCACATCTCATAGGAAAGCCGACCGAACTTCTCGTAGGGCGTGCGGTAGATGCCCATCTCCTCGCCGAGATATTCGACATAGAGCCCCCAGCCCTCGCCGAAACCGGAGAAATAGGTCTGGCGGCGGAACCGCGGGGCTTCCTCCTGTTCGAGCGCGACCGCGCCCTGGAAACTGTGCCCGGGCGCGCATTCGTGCAGCGTCAGCGCGGGGATGTTGTAGAGCGGGCGCGACGGCAGGTCGTAGGTATTCATCTGGCACGCGTCGAGCCCGCCGCGTCCCGCGGTGTAGAAAGGGGCGATTGCGGGATCGACGGGGCGGATCGTGAAGCGGTGGCGGGGCAGGAAACCGAAGTAATCGGCCAGTTTCCCGTCGACGCGCTTGGCGACATAGGATGAGACGCCCATCAGCTCGTCGCCGCTGCGCGCCACGAATTGCGGATCGGTGCGCAGGAAGGTGACGAATTCGGCCAGCGTCCCTGCGAAGCCGGCTTCGGCCTTCACCTTTTCCATTTCGGCGGTGATCCGCGCGACTTCGTCGAGCCCGATGCGGTGGATCTGCTCGGCGGACAGGTCGAGCGTGGTGTATTGGCGGATCTGCTGCGCGTAATAGGCCGCCCCGTCGGGAAACTCGCTCGCGCCCAGAGAGGTGCGGGTCTGCGGCAGGTATTCTTCGCGAAAGAAGGCGAGCCATTCGGCATAGGCGGGCGTCACGCTTTCTTCAATCGCGGCGCGGCCGGCGGCGCGCAAGCGCGCTTGATCGGCCGGCGAGATGCTGCGCGGCATATCGGCGAAGGGGGTCCAGAACGCGCTTTGCTCGGGATCGTCCACGACATAGGATTATGTCGCGCATCCGGCCGATGTAATCCTCATATTCCGCGACTGTGGTAAAACCGGAACGCGGTGCGAGATAGGACCAGAAATTGCTGTCGCTGTCGAAGGGCATTTCCCATTCGGCAAACCGCGCATCACCGATTTCGGCTTCGAGCAGGGTCCGCAGCACCAGCGCATTGGTGCGCTCCGTCGCGTCGAGGGCGGACAGGTCGATGGCATCGAGCCGGGCGAGGTAATCGGCATATTGCGCCGCCCGTGCCCGCTGCGCTTCGGGTTCGACCGACCACAGCGCGGGGCCGCGCCGGGTGCTGCCGTTGGCAGTCTCGATCTGGCCGAATTGTTCGAGCCGGTAGTCGTAGAAGGCATCCGCCAGCGTCGAAAGCCGCGTGGCAGGCGTATCCTGCGCACGCCGACCATGGCCGGGCGGAGCAAGCGGTCCTTGATCATGTAGCCGGCCTGCATTTCCTGCACGATGGTGCCCGGTTCGACTTCGTCGCTCGGCACTTCCATCATCGCCTGGTGCTGGTTGGGATCGAGCGGCATGCCCTTGGCCGCGATGCGGGTGATGCCATTGCTGGCGAACACTTTCTCGAGTTCGCGCTGGGTCGCCTCGATACCCGAGATGAAATTCTTGGCCTTCTCGTGATCGCGCAATTCATCGGGCACATGGTCGAGCGCTCTGGCCAAATTGTCTGCCACGCTCAGCACGTCGCGGGCGAAATTGGTCGCCGCGTAATTGCGCGCGTCCTGGACGTCCTTTTCCATGCGGCGGCGCACGTTCTGCGTTTCCGCGCGGGCATAGAGCACGTCCTGCATCGCGGTTTCGAGGTCGCCCTTGAGCTTGGCGAGCGCATCCTCGACCGGCGTTTCGTCGCCCGCTTCATCCGCATCGTCACGCAGATGTTCGGGCACGCCTTCCATTTCGCGTAGCACTTCGTCGTCGACCGCCTTTTTCTGCGGTTCGTTGTTGTTTTCGTCGGTCACGTAAAAACCCTGTCAGCCAATGCGTTTGCCCAAGGATCGGGCGGTGAAATCAACCATGGGGACGACCCGCGCGTAATTCAACCGCGTCGGGCCGATCACCCCCAGCACGCCGACCACCCTGCCCTCGCGGTCGCGATAGGGCGAGGCGATGACCGACGATCCCGAAAGCGAGAACAGGCGGTTCTCGCTGCCGATGAAGATCCGCATCGCTTCGGCGCGGCGCGCGCGTTCGAGGAGGCTGGCGACCGACTGCTTGCTTTCCAGATCGTCGAGCAGCGACCGGACGCGCTCGATATCGCCCAGCGCCGCCTCGTCGAGCAGGTTGGCCTGCCCGCGCACGATCATCACCGGCCGTTTCGCGGCATCCTCGCTCCAGGTCGCTAGACCGCGGCGCACCAGATCGCTGCTGGCTTCGTCGAGCGCCGATTTCCCGCTGGCGATCTCCTCTTCCACCGCGCTGGCCGCTTCCGCCAGCGTACGGCCCGCGCTGCGCGCGGTGAGGTAGTTGCTGGCCTGTTCCAGAGACGTGCCGAGCGCTTCGGCGGGCAGCGCGATGATCCGGTTTTCGATCTGGCCGTCTTCACCGACCAGCACCGCCAGCACGCGGTGCGTGTCGAGCGCGGTGAGCGAGACCTGTGCCAGGCGCGGTTCGCGCGTCGGCACCATGACCATGCCCGCCGCCCCCGAGAGGTCGGACAGCAGCGCGCTGGTTTCCTCCAGCGCGCGTTCGATCGGACCGGGTTCGCCCAGCCGCTGCTCGATCGCGTCGCGTTCCTCGCGCGTCGGTTCGGCCACCTGCATCATCGCGTCGACGAACAGCCGCAAGCCCGTATCGGTGGGCATGCGCCCCGCGCTCGTATGCGGCGCGGACAGGAGCCCGCGCGCCTCGAGATCGGCCAGCACGTTGCGGATCGAGGCGGGAGAAAGGTTGACGCGCCCCTCGCCCGCGAGCGCCTTCGATCCGACCGGCGAGCCGCTGTCGAGATAGCCTTCGACGACGAGACGGAATATCTCGCGGGCGCGTTCGGTCAGATCGTTCAGCGGCGGGGAATTCATGCCCCCTATCTAACCACTCCCCTTGCGGCCTCAAGGGGCTTGCGCCACAGGCACTCGCGAGATTCGACTGCAATGGAGAACCCCATGCGACCTTCCGGCCGGGCGCCCGACGAAATGCGCGCCATCACTATCGAAACCGGTTACACCAAGCACGCCGAAGGCAGCTGCCTGATCAGCTTCGGCGAAACGCGGGTATTGTGCACCGCCAGCGTTGAAGAACGCATCCCGCCGTGGCTGCGCGGCAAGGGCGAAGGCTGGGTCACCGGCGAATATTCGATGCTTCCGCGCGCCACGCATACGCGCGGCCAGCGCGAGGCGGCCAAGGGCAAGCAGAGCGGCCGGACGCAGGAAATCCAGCGGCTTATCGGACGCAGCTTGCGCGCGGTCGTCGATCACAAGAAGCTCGGCGAGCGGCAGATCACGCTCGATTGCGACGTGATCCAGGCTGACGGCGGCACGCGCACGGCGTCGATCTCGGGCGCATGGGTCGCACTGCGCCTCGCGGTAAACGGGCTGCTCAAGTCGGGCGACATCACGCAGGACCCGATCACCGCCAAGGTCGCGGCGATATCCTGCGGGGTCTACCAGGGCACGCCCGTGCTCGACCTCGACTATCCCGAGGACAGCAATGCCGATGCCGATGCCAATTTCGTGCTGATCGAAGGCGGCAAGATCGCCGAGGCGCAGGCAACTGCCGAAGGCGCGCCCTATGACGAGGAAGCCTTTCTCCGCCTGCTGCGGCTGGCGCAGATAGGCTGCGCGCAGATTTTCAAGGCGCAGGACGAGGCCACGCGCAAATGACGCGCCGGCTCGGTTCGGGCTCGCTCGTGATTGCCACGCATAACGCCGGCAAGCTGAAAGAGATTTCCGCGCTGCTCGAACCGCATGGCATGAAATGCCTGTCGGCCGGGTCGCTGGGTCTGCCCGAACCGGCCGAAACCGGCACCACCTTCGTCCAGAACGCGATGCTCAAGGCACGCGCAGCGGCGGAGGCGTCGGGCATCGTCGCACTGGCCGACGACAGCGGCCTGTCGGTCGCTGCGCTCGGCGGGCGGCCGGGCGTCTATACCGCCGACTGGGCCGAGCGGCAGTGGTTCGAAGGCGATCCGGGCCGCGACTGGTACATGGCAATGGGCAAGGTCGAGGGGCTGTTGCAGGAACAGGGCGCGGATGTAGACCGGTCCTGCGCGTTCCACTGCGTGCTGGCACTGGCATGGCCCGATGGTGAGCACGCAGTCTATGAAGGCACCGTGCCGGGGACCCTAACCTGGCCGCCGCGCGGTGCGATGGGCTTCGGCTACGACCCGGTGTTCGTGCCCGAGGGTAGCGAGCAGACCTTTGCCGAAATAGACCCCGCGGACAAACATGCCATCAGCCACCGCGCCGATGCATTCGCGAAGCTGGTCGCGGAGCAGTTCCACTAAGCCTCAGTAGGGCTTCTGACCCCAGATGTTGCCGGCGGGCCAATAGCGGCAGACCAGCACATCGTTGCCCGCGGCAGTAGCGACGGCGCAGCCCACTTCCTGCGTGTCTCGCCAGACCACCTGCGTGTAATGCCCGACATCCGCCCAATTGCCGGTGTGCGAGATATCGGGGAAGCGGGCGTGGCGGTAATGCCGTTTTTCGGCGATGAACATGTCGACCATGGTCTCGACCGGCCAGTGACCGGCGGTCCCCATCCAGAGGTTTTCGCCCGTCCGGTTGCGCTGGCGGCTGTCGGCATGCTGGAGCCGGCCGATGCGCGAGAGATGCTGTGCCCATTCCTCCGCCTCGCGTTCGAGATGGACGTTCCACTTGAGCGGCTGGAGACGCAGGCGATGGCGCTCCTCATTATGCGCGCGCAGGATCCGCGCGGCGAGGTGCCGATCGGTCGCAGTGTGCAGCGCGCGGGAGTGGGTGAACGCGCCATTCGCCGCTGCGGGAGTCGACGAACCGCTTGCAGCGAGGCCCAAGGCCATGGCACACGCCACGGACAAAGCACCGAACCACGACATTCTGCGATTTCCTACGCTCTTCATGCGTCGGGCAAATCGGTTACGATCGTTAAGATTGGGTAAACTCACAATTGGCCCGCGCACTCTACATTCACTGGCCTTTCTGCATCGCAAAATGCCCTTATTGCGACTTCAACAGCCATGTCCGGAAAACTGCGGAGACCGCCGTCTGGAAAGACGCGCTCATAGCGGACATGCGCCATGAGCATGTTCAGGCAAATTCTGAAGAACCGCTGACAAGCATCTTTTTCGGCGGCGGAACACCGTCTCTGATGCCGCCCAGCTTGGTGGCAGAACTGATCGCCGAAGCCGATCGGTTGTGGGGTTTCGATCCCGCTGTCGAGATCACGCTGGAAGCCAATCCCAGCAGCGTGGAGGCAGCCAATTTCGCCGATCTGGCCATGGCCGGGGTCAATCGGGTGTCGCTGGGCGTCCAGAGCCTGCACGACGAGGCGTTGCATTTCCTCGGCCGGCTGCATGGCACAAGCGAAGCACTGCAGGCGCTGGAAGTCGCACAGCGGCATTTCAAACGCGTTTCGATAGATCTCATCTATGCCCGCCCCGGTCAGACCGAGGCCGATTGGCACGCCGAGCTGGGCCGCGCGCTTGCGCTCGGTACCGACCATATGTCGCTCTACCAGCTGACGATCGAACCCTCGACACGGTTTGCCACCGATGTCCGCCAGGGGATCTTCGCACCGCTGGAAGACGACCCGGCAGCCGATCTCTTCGCCCTCACCAGCGAAATGACCGAGGCGGCGGGACTACCCGCCTACGAGACCAGCAATCATGCCCGTCCCGGCCAGGAGAGCCGCCACAACCTGACCTATTGGCGTTATCTCGACTATATCGGGATCGGACCCGGCGCGCATGGCAGGCGCTGCGACACCGCCACGGTGAGGCACCGCAAGCCCGAGAACTATCTGGGCGCATTCGCGGCGCAGCAGCACGGGATCGCCGAGGCGCGGCCGCTGGGGCGCAGCGAACAGGCGAGCGAGGCGCTGCTGATGGGGCTGCGTCTGCTCGAAGGCGTCGATCTCGCGCAGCTGGCACAGCGCTTCGGCGCGCAGCCCGAAACGCTGATCGACGCCCGCAAGCTGGCACTCTACCGCGATCTGGGCATGGCGTGGTCCGACGGGCCGCGGATCGGTGTCACGCCGCGCGGAATGCCGGTGCTCGACGCGCTGCTCGGCGAGCTGGTCCAGGCTGACCTCGTAACCTCATGACCGGCGCCGACATGCTCGCGGCCTGGCACGACCATCTGGCCCTCGGGCTGAGGCGCTCGCCGCACACGGTACGGGCCTATGGGGCTGCGCACGCATCTGGCATCGCGCCGGGCGGACGGGCTTTCCAATGCCTCCGCCGCGCGCGAACTGTCTGCGCTCAAGGGGTTCATCGCCTTTGCCCGCGCGCAGGCTGGCCACGCGGTATCCGAACCCCCGCGGCTGCGCGGTCCGCGTATTGCGAAGGGACTGCCGCGCCCGGTGACGCCCGACGATGCTGTCGGGCTGGCCGATACGGTTGCCGAACTGGCGAGCGACGATTGGATCGGCGCGCGCGATCGCGCGGTCTTGCTGCTGCTCTATGGTGCCGGCCTGCGGATTGCCGAAGCGCTGTCGCTGACCGGCGCCGACCTGCCGCTGGGCGAACGGCTGACCGTGACTGGCAAGGGCGGCAAGCAGCGCGTGGTCCCGTTGCTCCCGATCATTCGCGAGGCGGTGGCCGATTATGTCGCCCGGTGCCCGTGGCCGCTCACCCAATCGGAGCCGCTGTTCCGCGGGGCAAAGGGCGGCGCATTGTCACAGGGCGTGCTGCAGAAAGCGACCGCGCGGGCGCGCAGGGCGCTCGGCCTGCCCGATAGCGCCACGCCGCATGCGCTGCGCCACAGCTTCGCCACGCATCTGCTGGGTGCCGGGGCCGATCTCAGGAGCCTGCAGGAACTGCTGGGCCATGCCAGCCTGGGATCGACGCAGATCTATACCAAGGTCGATGCGGCCACCCTGCTCGATACCTATCGCAAGGCCCATCCGCGCGAACAGGACTAGCGTTCGGCGCGCGGTTTCCAGGTCACGACCCGCCACGCATAGCCAACCAGCGTCAGACCGAGCAGGCCGAGGGTGATCCAGCCGAGCACCTCTTGCGATTCGGCGAGCCATACCGCCAGCCGCCGTCCGCTCTCGACCAGCAGCAGGTTCCAGATGAAGGCCCCGGCAAAGGTGAAGCCGAGGAACCGCCACAGCCCCATATGCGCTAGTCCCGCCGGCAGCGAGATCATCGTGCGAAAGACCGGGGTGAAGCGGAACACGAAGACGACCCAGGGCCCGTGCCGCTGGAAGAAGCCCTGCGCGCGTTCGACATCCTGCCACTCCATCGTCAGCCAGCGCGCCCAGCGGTTGACGAAGGGTTCGAGCCGCGTGCGCCCCCAATGGTCGCCCAGCCAGTACCAGACGTAATTGCCCGCGGTCGAACCGACCGTGCCGACGATCATCAGCGGCCAGAAATCCATCGTTCCGCGCGATACCGCGACCCCGCCCAGCCCCATGATCACTTCGGACGGGATCGGCGGGAAGATGTTCTCGACTGCCATGAGCAGGAAAATGCCCAGCAGCCCGCCCTGCTCGATCGCGCGGAGAATAAATTCGTGCATAGGTGCCCTAACGGCCCGGCCGCGCCAACGGTCCTACATCGCCGCGTGGCGGCGTTCGATGGCATCCCAGATCAGGCCCGCGCTGTCGGTCCCGTTGAACTTGTCGATCGCGACGATGCCGGTGGGCGAGGTGACGTTGATCTCGGTCAGCCATTTGCCTCCGATCACGTCGATGCCGACGAAGACCAGCCCGCGACGTTCGAGCTCGGGGCCCATCGCCGCGCAGATTTCTTCCTCGCGCGCGGTCAGCGTTGCCGCTTCGGCATGGCCGCCCTGCGCAAGGTTCGAACGGAACTCGCCTTCGCCCGGGAAGCGATTGATCGCGCCGACGAATTTGCCATCGACCAGCACGATCCGCTTGTCGCCTTCGCTGACTTCGGGGAGGAACGGCTGGACCATGTGCGGTTCGGGCCAGGTCTGGTCGAACACTTCGGACAGCGCGGACAGGTTGGTGCCCTGCTCGTCGATGCGGAAGATCGCCTTCCCGCCATTGCCATGCAGCGGCTTCACCACCACCGAACCGTGGCGTTTCTGGAAATCGCGCAGATCGTCGAGATGCCGCGCGACCAGCGTCGGCGGCATGAACCGCGCGTAATCGAGCACGAACATCTTTTCCGGTGCGTTGACCACTTCGCGCGGATCGTTCGCCACCAGCGTGGTGCCCTTGAGCCGGTCGAGCAGCAACGCGGCGCTGATATAGCCGAGGTGGAACGGCGGATCCTGCCGCATCAGCACAACGTCGATATCCTGCGCCAGATCGATCCGGCGCCGTTCCCCGACGGTGTAATGGTCGCCCTCGACCCGCTGGACCGTCACCGGCGCCGCATGCGCGGTGATCCGCCCGCGGGGCGTGCCGTCGCTTTCATAGGCCAGGCTGGTGACATCGTAATGCCACAGCTCGTGGCCGCGTGCCTGCGCGGATAGCATCAGCGCAAACGAACTGTCGCCCGCGATCCTGATGCTTTCGAGCGGGTCCATCTGGATGGCAACGCGGAGCGACATGCACTTACCTTTCGCTTGGCGTGTCCGGGCGGCGCCGGGCACGGTAGGGAATTCCGGCTGGCCCGCTCACCACCCGCTGCGCACCGGACGTGCAAGCGGAGCTCAGGGCTGCCATGCGTTGGCGATGTGGCGAGGGAAGCTGCCCGGTGCAAGCAGGATCACGTCGAGCCGGATATCTTCGCCGTTTCCGGCATAGCGATGCGCCACCGCTTCCACGGCAGCGGCCACGCGCGACAGCCGGTGTTCGTCGACCGCGTGATCGAGATCGGCGCGCCGGCGGCGCCACTTCACTTCGACGAAAGCGATCACCCCGCCTCTTCTGGCGACGATGTCGATCTCGCCCGCCGGTGTCTTGCCCCGCCGGTCGAGGATTTGCCAGCCCTTGGCCCTGAGCCAGACCGCAGCGCGGGTTTCGCCGTCGCGGCCGCGTTTCTCGGCCAGCCTGCGCGTCATTCGGACCGCAGTTCCAGCGCCCTGGCGTAGAGTTCCTTGCGATCGAGCCCGGTCGCTTTCGCCACTTGCCCCGCGGCCTGCGACGGCTTGAGCGTGCGCAGTGCATCGGCGAGCAATTGTTCGGCGTATTCGGGGCTGGCCACGCGCTCGGGCGGCGGCCCGACCAGCAGTACGATCTCGCCCTTCGGGGGATGCGCCTCGTAATAGGCGATCAGGCCGTGCGGCAGGCCGGGGCGAAGTTCCTCGTGCAGCTTGGTCAGCTCGCGCGCCACGGCGACATTGCGGTTGGGCAGCGCCTCGGCGATGGCAGCCAGCGACTTGGTCAGTCGCGGTGCGGTTTCATAGAACACCAGCGTCGTGTCGACATCGGCCAGTTCCTCCAGCGTTTCGCGCCGCGCCTTGTCCTTGTTCGGCAGGAAGCCGGCGAAGAGGAAGCGGTCGTTGGGCAGTCCGCTGAGCGCGAGCGCCGTGACCGCGGCGCAGGCGCCGGGCAGCGCGGTCACCGGAATACCCTCGGCGCGGCAGTCGTTGACGAGGCGATAGCCGGGATCGGAAACCATCGGCGTGCCCGCATCGCTGACCAGCGCGACCGCGCGATCGCGCATCGATTCGACCAGCCGGGTGCGGTCGCGGTGTTCGCTGTGGTCGTCATAGCGCCACATAGGCTTCGATATCCCCAGATGCTTGAGCAGCTTGCCGGTGACGCGCGTATCCTCGCATGCGACCCCGTCGCAGCGGCGCAGCACGTCGACCGCGCGCAATGTGATATCCCCTAGGTTGCCGATCGGGGTGGCGACGATATAGAGCCCGGGTGTAAGGGCAGTTTCGGGAGGGGGCGCATCTGTCACCACCCTCCTTTGAACCAAGAATGAGGGACGCGGCAAGATGAAGCGCTGGACTTTCGACCGTCGGGCAATGGTAACCGTGGGGCTGGCCGCCCTGCTGGGGGCCTGTTCGGTCATTCCCAAGGGCGCCGACCGCGCCGGACCGGTGGTCACCACGCCGACCCCCGAACCGACCCAGAGCCTGCCGAGCGACGAAACGCGCCACCGCATCGCGCTGCTGGTGCCGATGTCGGGCACCAACGGCGCCGTGGGCCAGTCGATCGCCAACGCCACCACCATGGCGCTGCTCGACACCAATGCCAGCAATCTGCGGATTACCAGCTACGATACCGCCAAGGGCCCCGAAGCGGCAGCGCGCCAGGCGATCGCCGAGGGCAACAAGCTGATCCTCGGCCCATTGCTCGGGTCGAACATCCCGTCGATCACCGCCACGGCGCGGGCGGCGGACGTCCCGGTTATTTCCTTCTCGAACGATACCGGCGCGGCCGGGCCCGACGTGCTGATCATGGGGCACATTCCCGAGCAATCGATCATGCGCACCGTGCAATATGCGCGCAGCCGCGGATCGCAGAATTTCGCCATCATCGCTCCCGATGGCGAATATGGCGCCCGTGCCGAGGAGGCCGCCCGCCGCGCGGTGGCGGCCTATGGCGGCACCATGGTGTGGACCGAACGCTACGCCCGCGGCAATACGTCGATCGTCAGCGCCGCCGAACGGCTCAAGGCGCATGGCGGGTACGACACCGTGCTGATCGCCGACGGCGCGCGTCTCGCGGCGCAGGCGGCCGGCGTGCTTAAGCCGCGTGCCGCAGGCACACCGCAATTGCTCGGCACCGAATTGTGGAGCGGCGAAGGTTCGGTAACGCGGGCCTCCGCGCTGCACGGCGCGCTGTTCTCGGCCGTGTCCGACAATCGCTACAAGCGGTTCGTCGACAGTTACGAGGCGCGCTTCGGCAGCCAGCCCTATCGCATCGCCACGCTCGGTTATGACGCGGTGTTGCTGACGCTGCGCGTGGCGCGCGACTGGCGCGTCGGCCGCGATTTCCCCGACCGGGCGCTGCGCAGCGAGGACGGTTTCCTCGGTCTCGACGGCGCCTTCCGCTTCGGCCCCAACGGCCTCGTCGAACGCGCCTTCGAGGTCCGCGAGGTCCGTGACGGTGCGGTCGTGGTGGTCGAGAACGCCCCGGCCCGTTTCTGACCTCGGTCCCGTCCCGCTGGACGCGGCCCGCGCGCCCCGGCCTCGGTACGGTGGGTAAATCCGGCCGCGCCGCTTGTAAGGCAGCGGCCTAGAGCGGTATTCCTGAAGCATGTCCGACGATCTGTTCGAAAACACGCCCACGTCCAGCGGCGATTACGACGCTTCCTCGATCGAGGTCCTCGAGGGGCTCGAACCTGTCCGGCGGCGTCCGGGCATGTATATCGGCGGGACCGACGACCGCGCGCTGCACCATCTCGTGGCCGAAGTGCTCGACAACGCGATGGACGAAGCCGTGGCCGGGCACGCGACGCGGATCGAACTGCGGCTCGAGGAAGGCAATCGCGTCGTCGTCAGCGACAACGGGCGCGGCATCCCGGTGGGTGAACATCCCAAATATCCGGGCAAGTCGACGCTCGAGGTGATCCTCTCGACACTGCACTCGGGCGGCAAGTTCTCGGGCAAGGCCTATGCCACCAGCGGCGGCCTGCATGGCGTCGGCGTATCGGTGGTGAACGCGCTGTCGAGCGATACGCGCGTCGAAGTGGCACGCGACAAGCAACTCTACGCACAGAAATTCTCACGCGGCGAAACGCTCGGGCCGATCGAACAGCTCGGCCCTACCCCCAACCGCCGCGGAACCACGGTCAGCTTCGTGCCCGACACCGAGATTTTCGGCGACCGGCAGTTCAATCCGAAGAAGCTGTTCAAGCTGGCGCGCTCGAAAGCCTATCTCTTCGCGGGGGTCGAAATCCGCTGGAAATGCGCCCCCAGCCTGACCAGCGACGATGTCCCCGCCGAAGCGGTGTTCAAATTCCCCGGCGGCCTTGCGGACCACCTGGCCGAACAGCTCGGCGGTCGCGAATGCGTCACCGCGCAGCCCTTTGCCGGCACGCAGGATTTTCCCGATGAGGCCGGGCGCGTCGAATGGGCGATCGCCTGGCCGCTCTATTCGGACGGGTCGACCAGCTGGTATTGCAACACCGTGCCCACCCCCGACGGCGGGACGCACGAACAGGGCCTGCGCGCTGCGCTGACCAAGGCCCTGCGCGCCTTCGGCGAGCTGACCGGCGCGAAGAAGGCGAAGGACCTGACCGCCGACGATGTCATGGTGGGTGCCGAAGTCATGCTCTCGGTTTTCATCCGCGATCCGCAATTCCAGAGTCAGACCAAGGACCGGCTGACCTCGCCCGAAGCGGCACGGCTGGTCGAGAACGCAGTCCGCGACCATTTCGATCATTTCCTGTGCGCCAAGCAGGCGCGCAACCGCAAGACGCAGGCGATCCTGCCGATCCGCGGCAAGATCCTCAACGTGGCCAGCGCCACGGCGGACAAGATCCGCGCCAACAGCGAGATCGCCGACCTGACGCTGGCGATGGGCTGCGGCACGCGCAAGGATTGCGAGCCGGAAAACCTGCGCTACGATCGCATCATCATCATGACCGACGCCGATGTCGACGGCGCGCATATCGCCACGCTGTTGATGACCTTCTTCTTCCAGGAAATGACCGAAGTGGTGCGCGGCGGGCATCTCTACCTCGCGCAGCCCCCGCTCTATCGCCTGACCGCGGGCAAGGAGAGCCGCTATGCCCGCGACGACGAACATCGCGCCGAACTCGAGGCCACCGTGTTCAAGGGCAAGAAGGTCGATGTCGGCCGCTTCAAGGGGCTCGGCGAGATGAACCCCGCCCAGCTGCGCGAAACCACGATGGACCCGGAGACCCGCAGCCTGATCCGCATCACCCTGCCCGCCGAGTTCGAACAGCGCGCGGTGGTCAAGGAGCTGGTGGACCAGCTGATGGGCCGTAACCCCGAACACCGGTTCAACTTCATCCAGAACAATGCCGGAGACATGGACCGCGAGATGATCGACGCCTAGTCGGTGCTTTCGGTATGCACGTGCAGCTCGCCTTCGAGCGTGCGGTGGACCGGGCATTTATCGGCGATTTCGATGATCCGGCGGCGCTGGTCTGCATCCAGCGCGTCGCCGTGCACTGCAATCCGCCGGTTGAGCGCCTGCATCTTGGTGCCTTCCGCCATGGCTTCGGCGTGGTCGCAGCGATCCGCGTGGTTGCGCTCATGCGTGACTTCCACGGTCACGCCCTCGAGCGGCCAGCCCTTGCGGTCGGCATACATCTTCATTGTCATCGCGGTACAGGTACCCAGCTGTCTCTTATATTGCCGTGGCCGGTCTTGGCAACGATCCCTTCTTCGGGCAGCGGCCAGTCGTCGCGCAACGGAATATAGCGCTTGGCCCAGGCGGCGATCATGCCGGCAGCGAATTCTGCCGACTGGCGGTCGAGCAGCAAATGGTCGGCGCCTTCGAGGCTGACGAAGCTCTTGGGATGCCGTGCCGCGCCGAACAGCGCACTGGCATTCTCGATACCGACGATATCGTCCGTCGGCGAATGGAGGAACAGCAAAGGGCAACGCAGCTTGCCGACTTCCTCGAGCAGGTCGGTCGCCTCCACCCGCTCGATGAATTCGCGGCTGAGGGAGAAATCGCGGCCACCGATCGTGACCGGCCCTTCCCCCTGCTCGCGGATGGCGTCGATATCGCCTTCGATCCGGGCCAGCACATGCGGCACATCGCTGGGCGCGCCGATGGTGGCGATCGCGGCGACCTTGTCGAATCCCAGATCGTCTGCCGCAGCGAGCACCGCCGCCCCGCCGAGGCTGTGCCCGACCAGCAGGACGGGCTGCGCAAACCGGTGCAGCAGGTCCTCGGCCGCAGCCACCAGGTCGGCGACATCGGTGGCGAAACCGGCACGGCCGAAGTCGCCTTCACTGCCGCCCAGCCCGGTGAAGTCGAACCGCAGACAGGCAATGCCTTCACGCGACAGCGCGCGCGCCACGCTGACCGCCGCGCGGCTCTGCTTGGTGCAGGTGAAGCAATGCGCGAACAGCGCCGCCCCGCGCACCAGCCCGGTCGGCATTTCCAGCGAGCCGGTCAGCTCGTGCCCCGCATCGGTGGCGATCGTGATCGTTTCGGTAGGCATGCAATCTCCCTCGCGTCTGAACCCATAACGCCCCCTTGCACGAGCGGTGCCCGGCCCCTAACGCTAACGTAAAGTTGCAAGGGAAAACCGATGACAGAACCGACCCGTTTTGAAGGCACCAAATCCTATATCGCGACCGACGACTTGAAGGTCGCGGTCAATGCCGCTGTTACGCTAAGGCGTCCGCTGCTGGTCAAGGGCGAGCCGGGAACGGGCAAGACGGTTCTGGCACACGAGATTTCCAAGGCGCTCGACGCGCCGCTGATCGAATGGAACGTCAAGTCGACCACCAAGGCGCAGCAGGGCCTTTACGAATATGACGCGGTGGCCCGCCTGCGCGACGGCCAGCTCGGTGACGAGCGCGTCCATGACATTGCGAACTACATCCGGCGCGGCAAGCTGTGGGAAGCCTTCACCTCCGAAAAGCTGCCCGTGCTGCTGATCGACGAGATCGACAAGGCCGATATCGAGTTCCCCAACGACCTGTTGCAGGAACTCGACCGCATGAGTTTCGACGTCTACGAAACGCATGAGCGGATCGAGGCGAAGGAACGCCCGATCGTGGTCATCACCTCGAACAACGAGAAGGAACTGCCCGACGCCTTCCTGCGCCGCTGCTTCTTCCATTACATCAAGTTCCCCGACACCGAGACGATGCGCGACATCATCGAAGTCCACTTCCCCGGCGTGCAGAAGAGCCTGGTGACCAAGGCGATGGAAGTGTTCTACGAAATCCGCGAAGTGCCGGGTCTGAAGAAGAAGCCCTCGACCAGCGAACTGCTCGACTGGCTCAAGCTACTGCTCAACGAGGACATGCCGCTCGAAGTTCTGCAGGATGCCAACCCCAATGCCGCGATCCCGCCGCTGCACGGCGCGCTGCTGAAGAACGAACAGGACATCATGATGTTCGAACGGCTTGCCTTCATGGCCCGCCGCCAGAGCTGATCGCGCACAGCGAAATACGCATGTGAAAGGGGCGCGGACCGGATATGGTTCGCGCCCCTTTTCGCGTCGGGAAAGCCGCCGTCAGTTGAAGCTGTACGCCAGTTCGAAATCGCCCCAGCGGCGGCCGTTGATGACCAGCGGGACATAGACATTGCGCACGACGACATAGTTCCGGCCGTCGCCTTCCTGCCGGTACACCGCCATCATGTAGGGATCGGTCTGGCTCTTGGCCTTCTTGTCGATCGCATAGAGCATGACGCGCCCGTTGCGGCAGTAGGTCGTATCATGCGTGACATCGCCGGTCGGCGCGCGGCAGCGATCGGTGATATGCGTCGGCAGGAAGCCGTTCATATCCGCTTCCGAACACATCAGGATCGGCCCGCCCTGCGCGACCACGCGGTCGTTGATCGGGCGCCAGTTCGCATCGGCCCAATCGCTCAGTGCAGTGCGGTACTGTTCGGGGTTGGTGCCGGGGACGTATTGGTAATCGCGGTCGAACAGCTGGTCCATGCTGAGCGATCCGTCGGCAATCGCGGCTTCGGCGACGCCGGCGACTTCCGCGGCGAAACGGCGCGCCTGTTCGACCATCCGGCTGTCGTCGGGCGAAAGGTCCGCCTTGACCAGCTGGTCGAACATCTCGCTCGCGGTCATTTCCAGATCCTCGATCCGGGCATGCGCCGTACCGAGCTTGGTTTCGTTGACCGTGACCGCTTCGTCGAAATCGTCGAGCACACCCTGCACGCGGTGGACATGCCCCGAAATGGTGGCAGTGTTGCGCGCGATCAGGTCCTGCTGGCCGTCGACCTCGAGCAGCAGTTCGGTGACGCTGCGCATGGTATCCTCGATCGAGCCGACCGAGTTCTTCGCCTGGCTGCTCGCTTCCGCGCCGCTTTCGATCTTCTCGATCACCTGACCCGCTTCGTTGCCGAGCGTATCGAT
>LUMV01000126.1_pt1 | contig 25837 bp, 20 predicted proteins | sample 729731 | NCBI WGS metagenome assembly LUMV01 (sample SAMN03860301, study PRJNA289734) | marine metagenome | biome: seawater column; feature: ocean; material: water; isolation source: Red Sea water column Station 192 - depth 200m | place: Saudi Arabia: Red Sea | collected 2011-10-15 | depth 200 m
CCGCCCCGCGCCCGAGATTGCCGAAGGCGTGCATGTAGCGATGACCGGGCCGCGTCCAGCCGTTGAATTCGATGCCGAGCTTGATCGTGCCCTGCGTCGCGGCAAGAAACTCATCCTCGTCGATTCCGAGCGCGTCGTTGAACAGACGGATCTGCGGGATCGTCGCTTCGCCGACGCCAACGGTGCCGATCTCGTCCGATTCGACGAGCGACACCGACCAGCCCGCCGGCAAAAAGCGGCGCAAGCAGGCGGCCGCCATCCAGCCTGCCGTGCCTCCGCCGATGATAACTAGCCGCATGGGGGACATAAGATCAGCCTCTGCCCTGTAGCGCAACAAGAGGACGGGGGCGGCGCGACCCGGCCGCCCCCGTCAGGGAGGGTTCAGAATTTGAACGAAGCGCCCGCGAGATAGCGGCTGCCATAGACCTGATAGTCGATCACCGCCCGGCTATCGCGCGGATCGTCGGTGACGAAGGGCTCGTTCGTCAGATTCTGACCCTGAATGAAGAGCGACAGCCCCTCGAGCGCGCTGCCCGGCTGGAAGTCATAGCCGATTTGGGCATCGACGATCGTCTCGGCGCGGGCGCGGCGACGGACACGATTGCCGCCGAAGCCCGACAGCTCGCCGATGAAGCTCGACCGGTAGCGCGCGCTGACGCGAGCGTTGAAGCCCCATTTCTCGAAATAGGCGGTGCCGTTGGCGACCCATTTCGAATAGCCGGGAATATCCTGGGCCGGCGCACCCGGTGTCGGCTGGATCTTGGTCTTCGTATAGGACGCACCGCCCGTCACGCCGAAACCGTCGAGCGCCGATACCAGCTCACCAAGGGGCAAGGTACCCGCCAGTTCGACGCCGTAAAGCTTGCCGCCCTTGCCGTTGATCGGGACGTTCGCGGTGCCCAGATAGTTCACGATGATCGGATTGCCGTTCACGTCGAGGCCCGGATCCTGGATCGGATAGCCGGTGAAATCGAAAGCGACGTCCTGATTGTAGATATAGCTCTTCAGATCCTTGTAGAAGAGCTGCACGGCCAGATAACCCTTCGACCCGAAATATTTCTCGAACGTCAGGTCGGCGGCATTGGCGCGCCACGGACGCAGGTCCGGGTTGCCCGCGTCGCCGCGGACGACGGCGCACTGGCGGCCGACGGGGCAGACGCCGCTGCCGACGTCGCCGATCGTCGTGCCATATTTCAGCGACGCGCGCATGTCGTCGAGGCGCGGGCGGATGATCTCGCGCGCCAGGCTGAAGCGGACCACGAAATCGCTGGCCGTACGCAGCGACAGGTTCAGGCTGGGCAGCACATCGACATAGTCGGTGCTCGCACGCTGCGGGATGCCCTGGATGTTCGGCGAACCATTCGCATTCTGGCCGATATAGGCGGCGCTCGCACCGTTCGAGTTCTGGTCGGTGAAAATCGCCTGCACGCCGACATTCCCGGTCAGCACCGACGAGCCCATTTCCTGGTCGATGTTGGCCTGGAGATAGGTGGTCATCAGCTTTTCGGACACGTCGTAGGATTTGACCACGACGTCGCCATAGGGATTGGCGACCAGCTGATAGATGCCGGCCGCGAGCAGGTCGCGCGGGTCGTAGCTGACGACGGGGCCCAGCCCGAGGTAGGACAGGTTGGTCGTGCCGAGGCGATATTGTTCGGGGATCGGCACGCTGGTCAGGCCGTCGGTGTTGGCGACGAGACCGACAAAGGCTTCGTCGGGAACCAGGCTCTTGCTGCGATCGGTATAGTTCACGCCGAACTGCACCGATTTCAGGAAGCCGTCGAGCTCGCGTTCGACTTCGACGCGATATTGCCAGAGCTCGTCCTTGATGATGCGGTTGTTGTAATAGCCGTCCTGGCCGCCGCGGATGCTCGTACCGTCGACACCGGTCTGGTCGCCGCCCCAGCCGAGCGGGCTGGTGAGCTGGATCAGATCATAGTCGCCATAGTTCAGGCCGGGGCTGAACACGGTGCCGTTGCGGTCGCTGCTGAAGCCGATCGTGTCGGTCGCGCCGACGCCCGCGCCGCGCCCGGTGCCGGCATTGCTTTCGAGGATCAGTTCGTTGCGGTCGGTATTCGACAGGCTGATATCAGCGGTGACGTTCCAGCCGTCGTCGCCTTCCCAGCGGTTGTTCCAGCCGAAGCTGTAGAGCTTTGCCTGCCGTTCGAAGACGTCGTTGCGCACGACCCCCTCGACATTGGTGAAGGTGCCCGACCGCGCGAAGACATATTGGCCGCTGCTGTCGACGTCGGTGACATTGACCCCGGCGCCGCCGAAGGCGAGGGGCAGCTCGATGCCGCGCTTGATCTGGTCGTCCTTGAAGTCCGAATAAAAGGCATCGATCGTCGAGGTGAAATTGGGGCTCGGCCGCCACTGCACCGTGCCCTGCAGGCCAAGCCGCGTCAGCTGGGTCGAGGTCGCGTAGCTTTTCGACCCGCCGATGACCACCGGGTTCGCCGCGGTACCGTCGCCGGCATAGCCCCACGCGTTGAATTCCTGGATCTGATAGGGTTCGTCGACATAGCTTGCCGACAATGCGATCCCCAGCGTGTCGTTCGCGAACTGGTCGACGTACACCCCGTTGACGCGGTAGCCATATTTCTTCGACCCGGCGTTCAGCTTGCCGATTTCGGCCCAGCTGCCCCGCCCGCCGACCGAGATGACGCGCTTGCCATAGTCGAGCGGACGGATCGTGCGCAGATCGACGGTACCCGAAAGCCCCTGCCCGACGATTGACGCCATCGGAGTCTTGTAGACGAGCACCTGGTTGATGACTTCGCTGGGATACTGGTCATATTCGACCGCACGGTTGTCGCCGGTCGAGGTCTGTTCGCGGCCGTTGAGCAGCGTGGTCGAGAAGTCGGGCGCGAAACCGCGGATCGAGATCGCGTTCGAACGGCCCGATACGCGCTGCGATGTCAGGCCCGGCAGGCGCGCGATCGATTCGGCGATCGAGGCGTCGGGCAGCTTGCCGATGTCCTCGGCCGAAATCGATTCGACCACCTGGTCGCGGTTCTTCTTGGCATTGACTGCGCTTTGCAGGCTGGCGCTGAAGCCGGTGACCACGATCTCGCCCTCGCCGCTGGAATCGTCCGCAGACGAAGCGCCGGTATCCTGTGCCAAGGCGACGCTCGGCGCGAAGACAATCGAGGCGAGGCCAAGTGCGAGGGCACTGGCGCCGCGGCGAAGGCTTTTGTTGTTTGTCATCTATGCTCCCCTGGCTTCGACGGGATCGCGCGCCCAGCATCAAGGGAAGCGGCTGCCAGCCGCGACTATCCTCTCCGATGCGTGGGATGATCCCATCTTTCGCCCTCGCAATTGAGGCCAATCGGCTGCGAGGGCCATAGGGTATACGTATACGCATAATATGCGCATTCCCGACGTGTCGCCCAAATGCCACAGCGGCTGTTCGAAGCGCGATGGGACTTGCAATATCTTGGCAGGACCGCGGTCGCCGGTTACTTTGTACGCGCCGAGCGACCAACGATAAGGGCGCCGCGACCGGGAGAACAGCATGGGCCGGCCACCCTCCGTCAAGCCGACGAGTTTCGACATCGCCTATCTTGCCGGCGTCTCGCAGCCGACGGTCTCGCGCGCATTGCGCGGCAGCAAATCGGTCAGCGCTGCGACCCGGGCCAATATCGAACGCATCGCACGCGAACTGAATTACATGGTCGACAAGAATGCATCGAGCCTGCGCTCGCAACGCACCCACACGCGCTCTTCTTTGAAGATCCGACGCCCGACGAATCGATGATCAACCCCTTCTTCCTGTCGATGCTGGGATCCATCACCCGCGAATGCGCGCTGCGCGGATATGACTTGCTCATCAGTTTTCAGCAGATGCACAACGACTGGCACGTCGCCTATCAGGACAGCCACCGGTCGGACGGAATCATCCTGCTCGGCTATGGCGACTATCAGCTGTATCTCAGCAAGCTCGAGCATCTGGTCGAGATGGGCACTAATTTCGTTCGCTGGGGCTCGGTGTCGAGCGAGGGGATCGGGTTGACGGTCGGGTCGGACAATGTCGGCGCGGGCGAACAGGCGGGAGCACACTTGGTGGAAATAGGCCGCCGGGCGATCGCTTTCCTCGGCGATGCGTCGGACCATGCGCCCGAATTTCAGGACCGCTACACCGGTCTGTGCCGGGCGCTTCGTGCCGCCGACATCGTGCCAGATGCCGCGCTTCAACGCGACGCCATATCCTCGGAGGCATCGGGCTATGCCGCGGCGCAGTCGTTGCTCGCTGGCAGAAAGCGATTCGACGCGATCTTCGCGGCGAGCGACCTGATCGCGATCGGCGCAATGCGCGCACTCTCCGAAGCAGGGCTGAAACTCCCGCAAGATGTCGCGATCATCGGCTTCGACGACATTCCCGCCGCTGGCCTGACCTCACCGACGCTCACGACGGTCATGCAGGACATGAAGGGCGCAGGGACGCTCCTTGTCGATGCTCTTCTCGCCAGCATCGACGGGCGACCGGTCGAGCAACGCATGTTGCCCGCCCGGTTGATCAGGCGACAAAGCACAGCAGTTTAGTCAACGTATTCGTATACGTGGTTGCCGCGCGCTTGCCCCGCACGCCGCCCGCTGCAACACGTCTTGCCGACAACAGCCGTCAGCGGCCATGGGAGAGAGATGATGGAAAAGCCGCGGCAGGGCTTCGCCGGCATGTGGAACGTCAGTTTCGGCTTTTTCGGCATCCAGATTGGTTTCGCGCTGCAAAATGCGAACATGAGTCGCATTTTCCAATCGTTGGGCGAGGATATCGAGAAATTGCCCGGACTGTGGGTCGCGGCACCGCTGACCGGGTTGCTCGTCCAGCCGATCATCGGCCACATGAGCGACCGTACCTGGCTCGGCCGCCTTGGTCGGCGGCGCCCCTATTTCCTTGCCGGCGCCCTGCTCGCGACGATCGCGCTGTTCCTCATGCCCGAAAGCCCGTCCATCTGGTTTGCGGCAATGATGCTGTGGGTTCTCGACGCATCGCTCAACATTTCGATGGAGCCCTTCCGGGCGTTCGTCGGCGATATGCTGCGCAAGGATCAGCACAGCATCGGTTATGCGGTGCAGACCGCCTTCATCGGTGCCGGCGCGGTCGTCGGCTCGTCGTTCCCGGCGCTGATGGAGGCGGCAGGCGTCGCCAATGTCGCGCCACCGGGGCAGATTCCCGATACGGTTCGCTATGCCTTCTGGTTTGGCGGACTAGCCCTGTTTCTTGCAGTTTTGTGGACCGTCGTTTCGACCAGCGAATATACCCCTGCGCAGATGGCTGCGTTCGAACCCGCGAATGCAGACGATGCTCCGGCCGGGCGCGCGCTGGCGTCGCGCAGCCACATCGGCAACTTTGGCTGGATTGCCGCCGGGCTGGCAGTCATCTTGATTCAGGTCGAATTTGCGCTGCTGCGCGAGGTGCTGCTGCTCGGCACGCTGTTGATCGGTTATGGCCTGGCCAGCATGATTGCCATCGCGCTCGCGCGCCGCGGCTATGAAAAGAACATGCTGTCAAGCATCGTCGGCGACTTTGCGGGAATGCCGCCGCTCATGAAGCGGCTCGCGGCGGTACAGTTCTTCAGCTGGTCGGCGCTGTTCATCATGTGGATCAATACCACGCCGATCGTCGCGCAATATCATTTCGGCACGACCGACGCGGCCAGTGCGGTTTATCAGGCGGCGGGCAACTGGGTCGGCGAGCTGTTCGCGATCTATAACGGTGTCGCGGCCATTGCCGCACTGACGCTGCTGCCGTGGTTGTCGCGCCATCTGGGACAGGCGCGGACGCACATGGTGGGGCTGGCCTGCGGCGCGATCGGTTTTGCGAGTTTCTTTTTGCTGCGAAATCCGACGCAGCTGATCTTCAGCGAGATTTTCATCGGTATCTTCTGGGCCTCGGTCCTTGCCATGCCCTATGCGATCCTTGCGTCGAGCCTGCCACAGGCAAAGCTTGGCATCTACATGGGTCTCTTCAACATATTCGTCGTCATCCCGCAGCTTCTGGTCGCGACCGTCATGGGGTCGATCATGCAAGCGTTTTTTCCCGGCAAGCCGATCTATACGATGGCCTTTGCGGCGCTCGCCCTGATGATGGCGCTCGCCGCCATGGCGCGTGTCGACACGGCGTCGATCACCCAATAACCTCCGCTCTGCTGCGGGTCGCGGCCGAATGTTCCGGCCCTCATCAGGCTTTTTGGGAAGGCAGGTGGTGGTAGTGACGTGATTACGTGGACAGCCTCTGCACTAGCGTATCCGTGCAACGATGCGGCCGTTGTCATCTATGTTTCTCGAACTGCCCCGCGGCCGGGTGATAGGCTGCCGTGACGAAGGCAAGAAACCGCCGCCACCTTTCTCGCTTAACGCCCCACCGCGCGCTTGACGAAGCGCCGGACGCGCGGCCCGTCATCGCCTACGGAGAATGAGCGCAGCTCGGCCCAGTTCCCGGCATCCGCCTTGGTGCGGCGCTGATTGTGCCGGACATACTCCACCCATGTCGCAACAAAAAACTGCTCGACCCAGATTTCGGGGTTCGCAAGATCCTGTACCAGCTCCCAGTCGCGCGCTCCATCCCGCAGCCGGACACGGCGGCGTTCCGCGATAGCTCGCAGGAACCGCGCCTCGCATGCTGGCGAGACCCGATATTCGATCGCGATGAGGATCGGACCGGTTCGCGCTGTGGCCGGGATCGCCATGCGCGGCTCGCGCCAGCTGTCGAGTGGATCGAGACCCGCGCCTCGGTCTCCCGAAGCGGGCGATAATGTCCGCCGGCGAGACACGCCAAGATTACGAGGCCGACCGCGACCAGCGAAGTTTCTATGCTCGCGCGCTCCGCGATCCAGCCGAACAACCAGCTGCCCACGGTCATGCCGCCAAACGCCATCGTCTGGTAAATCGCAAGCGCGCGCGCCACGACCCAACGGGGAGCTGCAAGCTGCACCGTTACATTGAAGGTCGAGAGCGTCACGAGCCACCCTGCCCCGACGACGAAGATAGCGGCGCAGCTCAAAAGCAATGCCTCACTGACCGCGAAAACAATCGTGCCCATGCCAACCGCGAACGTGGCGCTCGTCACCGATGCCTCCGCGCTATAACGCCGTCTAGCCGAGGGAGGAACGCTTGCGCCGACGACTGCGCCGCCCCCGAGCGCTCCCAGCAACAGGCCATAAGCCCAGGGGCTTCCGGCAAAATTCTTTGCCGCAATCGGCAGAAGCGCGGGGATTGCAGCGGCGCCAACTCCGAAGAATGCAGCGCGGGCCATCAATCCGCTCAGCGCGGGCGACATTAGCACGTAGCGTATCCCTGCACGCATCGCCGATCCGATCGGCTCCCTCAGCAGCAAACGCTCGACGCGAGGCGGACGCCAACGGATCAGCACGGCGATCAGCCCCATATAGGATAGGGCATTGATCAGAAATGCAGCGGCGACGCCCCAGGCCGCGATGATCGCACCCCCAACCGCGGGCCCGAAGCTTCGCGCCATGTTGAAACCCATGCTGTTGTACGCGACGACGGCGGGAAGCTCGGAGCGAGGTACCATGTCGCTGACGGATGCTTGCCAAGCGGGAGAGTTGAGCGCGGTGCCGCAGCCGATAGCGAAGGTGAAAAGCAGCAAGATCGAGGGGGTGAGTCCGCCTTCCCACGCAACAAGCGCAAGCAACAGCGACGTCGCCAGCATGAACAGCTGGGCCACGATCAATATGATCCTGCGGTCGAGGTTATCCGCCACCGCCCCGGACCACAGCGACAGAAGGACGAGCGGCAGAGTCGTCGATGATTGCACAAGCGCAATCAGGACCGGCGACGCCGTCAAGATCGTCATCATCCACGCTGCCGCGACGAGCTGGATGAGAGCCCCGAAATTCGAGACGAGACTTGCAATCCAGACCGCGCGAAAAATCGGGATTGCCATCGGCGAGGACGTCCGTTCCGGCAGCGCCAAGTCGTTCGCATCGATCGACGGCGGCGCAGTGCCGCCAGGCGCGCCATCCCGTGATCCGCGAAACCAGAACCGGACGGCGCGACGCAAATCCATCAGCGCGAATAGGAAGGCAATAGGTGGTGCTCGCCCTGCCTGCGAATTGCTTTCCTTAGGACGGGCAGCGCCATCACTCAGATCTTTCGGGTCAAATCCGGTACGATATCGAAGAGGTCCCCAACCAGCCCGATGTCGGCGATCTGGAAGATCGGCGCATCCTCGGCGTTGAAGCGCGAGTCCGGACAGTCTCCAGCGTCCAACTTTTCGGTCGCTTGGGGCAGCATATATAATGTCCGCTTTCTGGCGCCGGGATGCACGCCGCAAATGGCCGAGATGAGGCGCCTAGCGGACAACCCCGAAACTGAGTCATATGGAGACTATGTGGAGACAGAATTTGCCTCGCATGCGACGTAATACGCGTATAGCGCTATGATTTTCCTATATTTTTAAGTCGGCTGCTCAAACACTCGCGTTCGGACCCAAACCTTCGTCCCAAATTTGCTGGAGACAACAGGGTTTTAAAGCCCATCTCAGTCGTATGATCGAGTAGTTTGGAGATGCGCCATCCCCATTATTTCATCTCCGAGCTTGTTCGCGCCAGATTCGCGTCCGAGATTATGTATCGCAACTATATGACTGCAAGTGCCAGCGCGGCTCCAACGGTCCCAGCAACGAGCGCGAGCGGAGGGCAGCGAAATCGCAGCACAATCAGCAATCCGACGCCCACTATTAGAGCATCGGCGAAAGATTTTACGCCGGACGTCCAGAGCGGGTCATAAAGCGCGGCCGCCAGAATGCCGACGACGACCGCATTGACCCCCATGATCGCGGCCTGCGCGCGAGCATTTTTTGCGATCGCCGCGCGAAACGGCAACGCGCCCGCGACGAGCAACAGCCCTGGCAGAAAAATTGCGACTATGGCGATCAGTCCGCCTGCGAGTGGCGCATCCGGTGAGCCGACGGCTCCGAGATAGGCCGACAGTGCGAACAATGGTCCTGGCAGAGCCTGCGCCGCGCCATAACCGGTCAGGAAAGCCGTATCGTCCACGAAACCCGGGACCAGTTCAGCGTGGAGCAACGGCAGAACGACGTGACCGCCCCCAAATACGAGCGCCCCGGCGCGATAGAAAATACCCGCAAGCTCGAAGAGCGAGCCGCCCCGCCCGGCAACCGGGAGAAGGAGAAGAATAGTGGCAGTCCCCGTCAGCATCAGGAAACTGGCTCTGCGCGTCGGAATCCACCCGCCATTCCCTATGCTGGACCGGACTTTCGGCGTGCAAACAAGCAGCCCGGAAAGAGCGCCAAGCGCAATGAATCCGATCTGCGTCACAGGCGACGCCAGAACCAGCATCCCCGCCGCCGCGGCCAAAGCGATGGTTCGGCGAGACCAATCGGGCACAAGGGTCCGCGCCATCCCGAAAAGCGCCTGAGCCACAATGGCAACTGCGGCAAGTTTCAGGCCGTGCAGCACTGCAGTCGCCATGTCGCCTTCGAGATGGCGGGCCATCGCGGCAAAGCCAAACATCAGCGCTGCCGAAGGAAATGTAAATGCCGTCCATGCGGCAAGCCCGCCCAACGGACCTGCGCGCATCAGGCCGAGCGCAAACCCCGCCTGGCTCGAAGCGGGGCCAGGAAGGAACTGACAGAGCGCCAGCAACTCGGCAAAACCGCTGTCGTCGATCCAGCGACGACGGATGACAAGCTCGTCACGAAAATAGCCCAGATGTGCAATCGGCCCACCAATCGACGTCACCCCGAGCTTCAGGAAGGCCGCAAATACTTCGCGGGCACTGCCAGCGCGAACAGATGGCCGCTCGTTGCCCGATATATCATCCATGCCTCCAACTAGTCTCACTGTCTTCTCAACTCAATTGGCCGGTACACAAACCGCTCCGCGGATTGGTGCTAGCGGCAATGTAAAGCGGCCCATCAAGCACCTCCATGCACCACAGGACGCGCAGCGTGCGATCCGCCTGGTCCGCTCGCGCGCCGACGAACTCAAGATCGGTCCCCATAAGATTGGTGTCATAGGCTTCTCAGCCGGCGGGTATGTGGTCGCCCAGACCAGCAATATATTAGAAGCAGCCTATGAGCCGGTCGACGAAACAGACACAGGGAGCAGCCGGCCTGATTTTGCCATCGCGATGTTCCCCGGCCACCTTTGCCGAGCCAGGTTTCTTTGAACAAAAGGAGCACGCCGCTGCGCTCGACGAGCGGACAAGGACGCTCGTCATTTCGTTGCGACATCGACGATTGGCAGCCTTCTCTTTTAACTAGCTGGGAAACCGTGAAGTTGTATAGACGACCTATGAGTCCTTCGCCCACTCGGAAGCCCAAAGTTTCAATGCCCAAGCCCCGAGAGGCAATGCCTTCCCTCGACCATGCCGGTGATGAATCGACACCACGCTACGTTGTTATCAAGCAGAGTATTTCCGACGCCGTTCGCGATGGTCGCCTCCAACCAGGCGACCGTGTTCCCTCGGAAGCAGAACTAGTTCAACAATTCGACGTTTCGCGCATGACGGCGAATCGTGCTCTCCGCGAGCTACAGGCTGCCGGAGTTGTCGTGCGGCGCGCTGGAAGTGGCTCGTTCATCGCGGAGCCGAGGCCGATCGGCCAGATGATCGAAATCCGCAACATCGCCGAGGAAATCCGCGAGCGAGGTCATGCCTATCGTGCCCGCGTGATCCAGAACCGGGAAGAGCGCGCCAATGTCGACACGGCGGCGCTGCTCGAAGTTTCGGTAGGGACCAAATTATTCCATTCGATCATCGTCCATCACGAGGCCGAATTCCCGATTCAGATCGAGGAGCGTTTCGTCCTCGCGTCGATCGCGCCCGATTATGGCACGCTCGACTTCACACGGATGACACCGAACGAATATCTGACGTGCATCGCGCCGCTCGAACGGGTCGAGCACCGTGTCTGTGCGACGATGCCCGACGAACGAATGCGCGGCATGTTAGGGCTGTCCGCGAGCGAACCGGTACTCCAGATGACGCGCCGGACATGGAGCCGGTCGCGTCTCGTGTCGCATGCCTGGCTGACACACCCCGGCACCCGGTTCGAACTGTCGGCCGCCTTCTCGATCGACGATTGACGCCGATCAGCTGGTTCGAGCGACAACCACAGGTTTGCGACGGCGTAGCCAGCGGAAATCGGCGCGACTGAAGCTTTTGAACAGCAGGTAGAAGCCGGTTCCGGAAAGCCAGAGTACGCCGAAGGCGACGAAGATGATCAGCGGATGATTGAAGCTCTTCCGGTTGATATAATCCATATTGTGGACCATCCAGAAGAAGTCCCATGTCCGCCAGGTATCGCCACGCATCACCAGGAAACGGGCGGTGTCGAGCGAAACATAGGCACTGCTGTTTTCGGCGTCCGCGAAATCGACGCGCCACATCGCGCCTTCATGGTCGCGCGATTCAAGATTGGGTTTGGCGAGCACACTTACGTTGCGGATCGGCGCCTCGTTCATCATCGCCGCGACATCGCGGGCGACCTGCTCGTCGACCCGAATATCCTCGCCGCTCGTCGCATCGACAAGGCGTGTGCCCCCGGCGGCGCGGACCTCATAGACCGGCCGCGCACCGAGATCGCGCAGAACCACGCCAGTGACGGGTTCGCCGCGCGGTAGGGCGGCGACATCGAAATATTCGCCGGCGGGCAGCGCGTGCGCGTGCGACATGCCGCCGCCGTGCCCTCCGACCTTGTCCTTGTCGAGCAGCGCCATCACCGAACCGCTGAGCGCCCAGAGCAGGAACTGCAGACCGAGGATCAGCCCCACCCATTTATGGATACGCCGGAAAAAGAGCGGGGTCAGCCGGATGCGTTTCATGCCTGCTTCCTTTTGCGGCGTTTGAAAGACCAGATCAGCAGCCAAGCGCCGGAGAGCGCCATCGCAAAGGCGCTCCAGGTCGCGACGCGGAGCAGCGGATTGTTGACGTCGGTCCGCTCGTCATAGTCCATAATATGCAGCATCCACGCGAAGTCGAAAACGCGCCACAGCGCGTGGCGGCGCGAGATGAGCTCACCCGTCGCCGGCGACAGATAGAGCGTCGGCCGGTTCCAGCCTTCGAACTCGACCTGCCAATATGGTGGCTTGCGCGCCTGCATTTCCTGAGGTGCCTCGGTCAAAAGTCGCACCGAGACGATCTTGCCGTCACCCGTGTAGATGCGCCGTGCCTGTTCGCGGACCTGGGACTCGGTCAGGGCAGGCAGCGGCGCACCCGAACGCGCGTCGAACAGGCGCGCGCCTTCAGGGGTCTCGGCGCGCCAGACCGGTTGGCCGAAAAAGCGCTGGAGACGGATTTCGGACACCCCCGGCGCGGCCGCGACGACCTTCGACGGCGCTGCGAGGCCATCGAGGTCGAAGGGCTGGGCCACCGGGGAGCGCACCAGATGATCGCCGTGGATGGTGTCGATGTGAACGACCACCATGTAGAAGCCGGTCAACGTCCAGAGCAAAGCCTGGACACCCACGACCAGCGCCAGCCATTTATGCGTTCGCCGAACGAGCAGCGGCCAACGTATCGCCATCTCCTGGTTCCTCAGAAGGCGGTGCGGAAACCGACATAGAAGCGCCGTCCGAGCAGATCGTAGGTCATCGTGTCGGTGTTCGCATCGGTGAAGCTCTGGATATAGGGCGCCTTGCGATCGAAGACATTGTCGACGCCGACCTGGAAGCGCGTCTTCTCGTCAATCTCGAAGGCGACCTGGAGATTGTGGTAGAAGACGTTCGGCGTGCTGTAGCCGATTTCGCCGGGCGCCGCATTGAAGTCGGTCGCCTTGCCGATCCATTGGGTCGACCAGGTGGCGCTGACGCCATCCTTCTCGGCGGTCAGCACGCCATAGCCGCGCCATTTGGGATAGCCGCCATTGCCGCCGCCGATGAAGCCGTCGAAATCGATCGGGTCGCCGCCGGGGAACGGCAGAACGACATATTTGTTGAGATAAGTCAGGTTGACGTCGAGCGAGATGTTCACGCTGCCGATGCCGCCCGCATAGACGAGCCCCAGATCGAGGCCATTCATCTCCTCGCGCCCTGTATTGATCGGCTGCGCGGATAGGAAGGTCACTTCGCCCGTCAGCGGGCTGCGCGTGAAATCGTCGCAGAAAGGGTGCGACAGATTCTGGCTCGCATAACATATCGACAGCTTGGTCGATCCGGGGATGGCGCGAATCGCATCCTTGATCTTGATGTCGAACCAGTCGGCCGTCAGCGACAGACCGGGAACCAGCCCTTTGGGCGAGATCACCGTGCCGACGGTCCAGGTCGTCGAGCTTTCGGGTTTCAGATTCTCGTTGCCGCCGACCGTGGTGAGGATCGTCGTGCCGAGCTGCACATAGTTGGCGGGAACACCCGACGCCTGGCAATTGGCGATCAGCGTCGCATTACCGCTCGTCGAATAGCGCGAACAGGGATCGGTGGTGGTCAGATTGCCTTCCGATACGCCGCCGTAAAGTTCGGGCACGTTGGGAATGCGGAAGCCGGTGCCATAGGTCCCGCGCAGGCGGAAGCTGTCGCTGATCATCCAGTCGAGGCTGGCCTTGTAATTCCAGTCGCTGCCGAACAGATTATAGTCCGAATAGCGCACCGCGCCGTCCAGCGTCAGCGCCTCGAAGAAAGGCTTGCCCGCGAGAATCGGCACGGACAGCTCGAGATAGGCTTCCTTCGCCGTGGTCGAACCCGAAATCGGATCCTGCTGGTTCGTGTTGGCAATACCGAGCACGGTCAGCGGATCGGGATCGCGCCAGCCCTTTTCCTTGCGATAGACGACCCCTGTCGCAAAGGAGACGGGGCCAGCTGGAAGGTTGAACAGGCTGCCGTTGAGATCGGCGGTGACCGTCGCCAGTTCGTTGCCGCCGCGATCGCGCGAGGTGAAAAGGATATAGTCGAGAACCTCGGGGGTCAGGTCGCCGGCGCCCAGATAGTCAGCGCAGGGGATCGCAGCTCCAACCGTCACGCTGCACTTGCTCGGGTCGATCGAGTTGCGAATGCGTTCGAGGTTGGCGATGTTGGTCGATCCGTCGATCGCCGTGTTGCGTCCGAATGCCCCCGCGACTTCCCACGCCCAATCGTTGGACAATTTTCCGCGCAGGCCGAACGTACCCTGCCAGGTATCAGTTTCCTGGAAGAATTGACGCGGCCCTGGTTCGGCAAGCCGGCGCTGGATGAGCACGATGTCCTGCCCGGTTGGGTTGGTCGGATTACTCGCCGAAATGGACAGGTTGCGGAGCGTGCCCGGCGTCGCAATCTGATTGGATTTGCGGAATGTATAGAGAAACTCGCCGAAAGCCTCGATGCTGTCGCTGAGGTCATAGTCGACGAAGAAGGCCGTGCTGATGCGTTCGACGGGGCTGACCGCGTTGAGGAAGGGCGCCGAATTGAAATTATGCTTCGCCGCGCTGTACGGCTCGAAGAAGTCGCCATCGCCGCCGGGAGTTTGATTGAAGTTGATTTGTTGCCCGTTGGGCAACACGGCGCGGCCGCCGATCGTCGAGGCACTGTTGACGCACGATAGCGAACCTGGCGTGACCTCAGCGAGCGAACAGGGCGCGCGCGTCGCCATATTGACCGCGCTGGTCTTCTGATACGTCGCGGCGATCATGACACCACCACGATCATTGCGGATGCCCCAGATCAGGTCGGCGGAAAAATCGGAACCGTCGCCCTCGCCCGTGATGCCATAGCGCGCGCTCAGGCCAAGACCTTCATAATCGGTCCGGGTGACCAGGTTGACAACACCCGCCATCGCGTCCGCGCCATAAATTGCCGACGCGCCGTCCTTCAGCACGTCGGTACGTGCCAGCGCTACGACCGGGATCATGTTCAGGTCCGGCGACGAGTTCGCGCCGGTGCCGCCTGCCACGAGACGGCGACCATTAAGCAGCACGAGCGTGCGCTTGATGCCAAGCCCGCGCAAGTTCACCTGCGCCGTGCCATAGCCGTTGCCTGTCCAATAGGCCGAGGTCTGGTTGCCCGCAAAGCCTGCATTGGCGGGAAGGCGCTGCAATACCGTTTCGATGTTGACGATCCCGGTATTCTCGATCTGCTCAGCCGAGACGACCGTGGCGGGTCCGACGCCCGCGAGGTCCTGGCGGCGGATGCGTGAACCCGTCACGACGATGTCCGAACCATTCGGCGCGTCGGTGGCCAGGGGCGGCTGCCCTGACGATTCGTCCTGCGCAAGTGCCGGCGTTGCCAAGACCGCGACTGCCGCGACGCTGGCGAGCAAAAATGTTCTGATCATCATAGCGAAACCCCCTGTTGGTTGGCCGATTTCCCTCAGAGAGCATTAAATGTATATACAGGTCAACAGGAATTTATCGAAATATATCAATTAGTTAAATGCCAAATTCGGCGCGCATCATACTTGTCTAATACGCATGCCGACGCCTCACCCCTCATCGATTTTGAAATTTTTTTGCAGGGTCCGGCCCATTCGCGCAAGGAGCCGACCGCCTTCCCCTTCGACTTGCTCATGAAATGACAGGGGACGCAGATCGAAGCCATTCGGGGCCGCTCACAAGCGACTGCTCAGTGCGAAAGTATCTGTTCAAGGAATGTCTGTGCGCGTTCGCTTTTGGGAGCCGCAAAAAAGTCGGACGGCCTCGCGTCCTCGACAATTTGCCCCTGGTCCATGAAAAGAATGCGATCGGCTGCCTCGCGCGCGAATCCCATCTCGTGCGTCACGCACACCATCGTCCGCCCCTCGCCGGCCAGCGCTGTCATCACATCGAGCACCTCCTTGATCATCTCGGGATCGAGCGCCGATGTCGGTTCGTCGAAGAGGAGAATCCGGGGCTCCATCGCCAGAGCGCGGGCTATCGCGGCCCGCTGTTGCTGCCCTCCCGAGAGCTGCCCCGGATATTTGCCCGCCTGGTCGCCAATCCTCACCTTGTCCAAATAGGATATGGCGCGCGCCTCCGCCTCCGGAAGAGACAAGCCGCCGAGCAGGACGGGCGCGAGGGTGCAATTCTCCAGCACCGTCTTGTGCGGGAACAGATTGAACTGCTGAAAAACCATGCCAATGGCGCGGAGCGCCGCAACGGCCTCTCGCGACGCGTCGGTTATCCTGGTTCCCTCGATCAGGACGGCACCGGAGTCGGGCACCTCGAGCCTGTTCATGCAGCGAATGAGCGTCGATTTGCCGGAGCCTGAAGGGCCGCAAATCACGATCCGCTCGCGCGGGGCGATTTCGAGGTCGATCGAGCGGAGGGCATGATAGGCGCCATAATATTTGTCGACCTGCCGCAAGCTGACGGCCGCGTGGCCCGAGGCATCGGTCATGACGCCTGCCCCCGGCCGCGTATCGCCCGTACCCGCGCGAAGGCTGCGGCGAGGTCGGCGATCAGATCCTGCGGCGCTTCGAGGCCGGCGTGAATACGGATCAGCGCCCCATCTGCCTCGCCATTGGGAAAATCGCGGATCGGAGCGGGCCACGCCGGAACCGCGAGGCTTTCGAAGCCGCCCCAACTCGAACCGAGCTGGAACAGCGAGAATTCGTTGAAAAAGGCGCTGGTTTCCGGAGGGGTAAGACCATCGAGCTGAACACCGAACAATCCGGACGCTCCGGTGAAATCCCGCTTCCAGATCGCATGGCCGGGATCGGAAGGATGGGCCGGATAGCGGACCGCGACCACTTCGGGTTGCTGGGCGAACCATTCGATCAGCGTCGCCGCGGTACGCTGGTGGCGTTCAAGGCGGGCATCGAGCGTCCTGATGCCCCGGTGGACGAGATAGCAATTGTCGGGACTCGCGCAGTTGCCCCAGCGCGCCGCCGCATCCTTGAGCTGGCGGTAGACGGCATCGCTGGCGGCGGTCATCGTGCCGAGCAGACAGTCGGAGTGCCCCGAGAGATATTTGGTTGCCGAAGCAAGCGAGATGTCGACCCCATGGGCCAACGGTTTGAAGAAAAGCGGCGTCGCCCAGGTGTTGTCGAGAGCGGTCAATATGCCCCGGCTGCGTGCAACCGCCGTGATCGCGGGGACGTCGATCATATCGAATGTCTGCGAGCCCGGGGTCTCCATGTAGATGAGCCGGGTGTTGCTGCGGCACAGCCCGGCAATCTCCGCTCCGATATCGGGCCGGAAATATTCCACCTCGACCCCGAAGCGCGCGAGAACGTCGGTCAGAAACTTGCGGGTCGGCCCATAGACGCAATCCGCAACGAGCAGATGATCGCCCCCGGCCACGAAAGCCGTGAGGGCTAGCGCGATCGCGCTGGTTCCAGACGAGGTGATGACGGTGGCGCAGCCGCCTTCGAGTTCGCTGACGGCCTCGGCGAGCGCAAAGGTCGTTCGCGTTCCGTACAGGCCATAGATGACCTCATCGTAGAGACCCTGGTGCCGGTCCATATAGGCCTCGACGCTGCCGTAGATAATGGTGGAGGCTCGATCGACGGGCGGATTGATGAGGCCCCGCTGATCGCGCGGGCGGGGACCGCCGTGAACGGCACGCGTCGGGTCCTGCCAGGCGTGCCCTTTCGGGCTTGCCGGCTCCCCGGGCCATTTTCTGTCGTGATTATCCTGCATAGTTTAGTTTCCGTTCGATCTTCATGCTGAGCCGGGACAGGGAGAAACAGAGGAGGAAAAAGATTGTCCCGGTAAAAAGATAGGCTTCGGCGAAATAGGGTCGCCATTGCGCCTCGACGTAGGAGAGGCGGGTCGTCTGCAACAAATCGAAGACGCCGACGATGAGGACGAGCGTCGTGTTCTTGACCTCGCTGATCGAAGTGTTGACCAGCCCCGGCACGCTGACTTTCAGCGCCTGCGGCAACAGGATATGGCGCCGCGCCTGCCATTTGGTGAGGCCAAGAGCATGCGCGGCCTCGGCTTGCCCGACGGGAACCGCCAGCAGGCCGCCCCGGATGACCTCGGCCATATAGGCGGCAGTGAAGAATATGAGCGCGAGCTGGACGCGCGGCAGGCTGTCGATCGAGAGATAGGAGGGCACGAACAGCGGGAACAGGACCGCAGCGAGGAAGAGCACTCCGATCAGCGGCGTTCCGCGAACCAGCTCGATGAAGGCGACGCTCGGCCAGCGAATGCCGCGCCGCGCCGACCTGCGGCCGAACGCGAGGAGTATAGCCAATGGAAAAGCGCCGACCACCGCAAGGCTCGCGAGCAGCAATGTGACCGGCAGGCCGCTCCACTTCTCCATCGGGACATAGGAAAGGCCCGCGAATCCTCCTCGTAGCAGAAGTACCGCCACGGCGATTGCGCCGAGCCAGACAAGCCCGAGGCGGCTGCGCCAGAATCGCGGGACGAAGGAGAAGGCAAGGCATGAAAGCAGCGCGGCCGCCGCTGCTGCGGACCGCCACTGCTCGGCTTCGGGATAGGTGCCAAACAATATCAGCCGCGCATTTTCGCGGAGGAATGGCCAGCAAGCACCGCTGGCCAAACGGCAATCGGCCGCGCCCCCGGCGAAGGTCGCGTCGAACAGCAGCCACGAGAGCCCCTTGCCGGCGAAAGCCGCGGTCATGGCGAGGATCGCGATGGTGAGTATCGACTGGCGTCCTCCTCTGAACAGATTGCGCCGTATCCACGACGGCCAGGCGGTCGCCGAGCGCAGCGGAAAGGGTTCGAGGGGCGCCGACTGGATGCTCCGGCCGGGCTGCCCGGCGACGCTCCAGCCCAACTGGCGGGCATAGAGGCCGGTGACGAACGACAAGGATAGCGAAAGCAGCAGGAAGGTCGCGACGATCAGGCCGACGCCCTCGATGGCCTGCCCCGTCTGGCTGATGACGGTATCGACGACCGAAACAAATTCGGGATATCCGATCGCCACCCCCAGCGAGCTGTTCTTGATCGTATTGAGATGCCAGCTCGTCATCGGCGGTATCGCGACGCGCAAGGCTTGCGGAAGGACGATCCGTCCCATCGTCTGCGCGGGCGACAGGCCGAGCGCCCTCGCCGCCTCGCGCTGCCCGGCGGGCACCGCGAGAATGGCGCCGCGGAATATCTCGGCCAGATAGGCCGAAGCGTAGACCGAAAGCCCGGCAACCAGCGTCAGAAATTCGGTCGAGAGCGAGAGGCCGCCGACCGTTCCGAAACGCCCCGCCCGCGGCAGATCGACCCCGCCCCACAGGATGAACGAAAGCGAGGCGATGCCAGCCAGCGCCAGCGCGGTGCGCACCCGAACGCGCTGGCGCCCGACGGCGCCGAAGAGGATCGCCACCGCGATGATCGCGGTCAGCAAGGCGAGCCTGCCGGGATCGGAGAGCACAAGTGCGGGGAGATGCAACCCCCGATTGTCGAGATCGAACGCACCGACGGATCCTGCGGCGGGACCCGGCAACCCGAACAGCAATATGGCGTACCAGACGAACATCTGGAGCAGCAGCGGGATGTTGCGGACCAGTTCGATATAGAGGCCGGAAAGCTTCGCAAACGGCCAGTTGGACGACAGGCGCGCCATACAGATTGCGAGGCCGAACAGGGTCGAGAAAATGATGCCGAGCGCCGAGATCAGGAGCGTGTTGAGCAGCCCCACCGACAACGCAGCGGCATAGGAGTCGCCCGGCGCGTATGCGATCAGCGTTTCGCCGATCGCAAAGCCCGCCCGGTCGAACAGGAAACCGAACCCCGTCCGGATATTCCGGTCGGCGAGATTGTCGGTGAGTGTCATGAACAAGGCGTAGCTTGCCGCCAGCCCTCCCGCCAAAAGCAGCCAGGGCAGCGCGGCGATGGCAGATCGTCGCCGAACGGGGGTCATCGCATCGGCAACGGGAAGATCAGCCCGCCGTCCCGGTATAGCCTGTTCTGCCCGCGTTCGACACCGAGCGGGGTGATGTGGCGGTCGAAGATTTCGCCATAATTGCCCGTCTCCCGGATCGCCCGATACGCCCAGTCATCGTCGAGGCCGAGCGACTTGCCGAATCCCGGCAGGCCGCCCAGCATCTTGCGGACGGGTGACTCCCATTTCCTCGGCGGCGAACAGCGCGTTCAGGACCCATTTGTTGATCTCGAACCATTGCTCGTCGTCGCTGCGCACGACAGGCCCGACCGGTTCCTTGGTGAGCCGTTCGGGCAGCACGACATAATCGCCCGGCGTTGCCGTATCGGCGAGGCGGATCACCGTCAGCGTGAAGGCATCGGTGGTCATCGCGTCGCATCGCCCCGCGAAGAAGGCGAGTTTCGCTTCCTCGGGATTCTCGAAGACGACCGATTGGAAGCGGAGCCCCTTGCGCTCGAAATATTCGGCGGTGTTGAGCTCGGATGTCGTCCCCTTGGTGATACAGATCGACGCGCCGTCGAGATCCGCCGGAAGCCGCACGCCCGAGCGTTTCGGCACAAGGAAGCTCTGCCCGTCATAATACATGATGCCGACGAAATTCACCCCGAGATCGGTGTCGCGCGTCAGCGTCCATGTGGTCGTCCGCGACAGGACGTCGGCTTCGCCCGTCTGCACGATCGTGAAGCGCTTGTTCGAGGCAACCGGCATGAAGCGGACCTTGCGCGCATCGCCCAGAACGGCGGCGGCGAGCGCCCGGCAGTAATCGACGAAGAACCCCTGCCAGCGTCCGCGCTGGTCGAGATAGGACATGCCGAGCTGTCCCGTGTGGACGGCACAATTGAGCGTTCCCCGCGCCCGGATTCGCGCGAGGGTCGAACCTTTCGCCGCAGCGGCGACCTCATGTTCGCCAGAGCCCGCAGGCTTGCCGCCGCAGCCGCCCAGTAGCAGGCCGCCCGCGGCGAGTAGGGCAGAAAGCAGAGAGCGCGGCGCGCGCGACCTATTCATAATGGAAGCTTTCAATGCTAATGCCATAAAGAATAGCTATAAGGAGCGATGTGCGATGAACCTGCGTCACCTCGAAGCATTCCGGGCGGTGATGGTCTCGGGATCGGTTACCCAGGCCGCGCAGTCGCTCAACCTGTCGCAGCCCGCGGTGAGCAAGATGCTCGCCGATCTCGAGCATCAACTCGGCTTTCAGCTCTTCCTGCGCTCGCGCGGCAGCGCGCTCACCGTGACCCCCGAGGCCGATGCCTTTTTTTACGAGGTCGAGCGTAGCTTTTCCGGCATCGCCGCGCTGAAGCGGGTGGCCGAGGACATCCGCAACATGGCGACCGGAACCTTGCGGATCGCAGCGCTCCCCGCCCTTGCCGTCAGCTTCCTGCCACGCGTGATCGCGGCGTTTCGCGAGACGCATCCCGGCGTCACCATTCAGCTGCAGACACGCAGTTCGTCCACGGTGCGGCAATGGATGGCGAACCAGCAGTTCGACATCGGGCTGGCGACGCCGGCGCGCGAGTTGCCTGGCATCCGGATGGAGCGCTTTCTGCGCTGCCCCGGTGCCTGCGTCCTTCCCGCCGGGCACCGCCTCGCCGCAAAGGACGTCATCCGGCCGGCGGACCTCGAGGGCGAGCCCTTCATCTCGCTCGCGCTCGAAGACGGCGTGCGCCACCGCATCGACCGCATTTTCGAGGACGCGGGCGTCCAGCGCGAAATGGTCATCGAAACCCAATATGCAATGACGATCTGCGCGCTGGTCATGCAGGGCGTCGGATGTTCGATCCTCAACCCCGTAACCGCCGCGGATTATGCTGAGCGGGGGCTTACGGTCCGTGATTTCGCGCCGGAGGTTCATTTCGAATATATGCTCTTCACGCCGATGCTGCGGCCGATGTCGCAAGTTGCGGCCGCCTTCATCGCGATGCTCGAAGCCCACCGCGACGCGATGTTCGGCGCCGAAGCCGGCTGAAGACGAAAGTCGTCGCACGCCCGCCCAGCGCCACCGATCAGAAGGAAGCGGTCGCGCGGACGTACCAGAAGCCGCCGTTGAACCCCGTCGGCGCAAAGCGGAGATACTGGATCCCGTTGTTGATCTGCGATTGGCGCGCCTCGCGGTCGGGGTAGTTGTCGAAGATATTCTCGCCGCCGACCGCGAGTTTGAGCATGTCGTTGACCCGGTAGGAAAGCTCGAGATCGACCAGCAGTTCGGCGCCGCCGGTCTGGTCGGCCGCCGGGGTCGCGCCATAGTCGGTCCATTTGCCATAATAGTTCGCGCGCGCGACGAAGCCGAAGCGCTCGCCCGCATAAGTGAAGGACGCATTGCCCTTCCACTTCGGAACGAAGCCCTCGAGTTCGAGCAGCCGCTCGCGGTCCGCAGTGATCACCGGCGAGGCCTTGATGACATCGGTTTTGGTATAGTTGCCGTTGAGGCCGAGCGTGGCCTTGCCGTCGCCGAGGTCGAAGCCCACGGTGAGCACCGAGAAGCTCACCTGCTGGAAGGAATCCCCACCGGGAATGCCAAGCGCCGCGAGCTGCGCACGCTGCGCCGGGGTGAGATTGAAATTGCCCGATACGGCGATCCGGTCTTCGACCTTGATGTTGAAATAGTCGAGCGTGAAGGTGATGCGATTGGAGGGCTTCACCACGATGCCGCCGGCGACGTTGAACGAATTCTCGGGCCGAAGCGGCGTCGCGCCGAAGAATTGCGCCACCGGATTGTTGGGCGCGATAATGCCTGCGGTCAGCGGCGCCCCGGTTATCGAGTCGATGTTGGTCTGGACCTGCGAGGCGTTCGACTGGCCCGGCGTCGGCGCCCGAAAGCCGGTGTTGACCGATCCGCGCACCGCGAAGACGTCCGAGAAATCATATCGCCCGTTGATCTTCCAGGTGAATTTCGAGCCGAAGTCCGAGTAATTCTCGTAGCGGCCGGCAAGGCCGAACTGGAGCGCGTCGGTGAGATTGCCTTCGAGCGACGTATAGGCGGCCCAGTTGCTGCGCGCGAACTCGCCCGCCTGGATGGGACTGAAGCCCGGGAAGCCGTTCGAGCCGACCGGCAGTCCGACGCGGTTTCCGGTATCGGGATCGATGACCGACGCGAAAGGACCAACCTGCCATGATGCGATGTCGCCGGCCGTGATCTCATATGTCTCGCGCCGATACTCGAGACCGCCTGCAAGCGTCAGCGGATCGGAGGTGCCGATCGCGATGGGGTAAGTGAGATCGAGATTGAAAGCGAGTTCGCGCTGCTCGAGCTGCCCCGGCTTGAAGGAGGTCGGCGACGCGAGGCCAAGCGACGGATTGACCGTATTTTCGATCCGGTAGGAAGCATGGTTCTGACCATAGGAAGCGCTGAGGTCATAGGTCAGGCCCGAGGAGAATTCGCCCTTGAGGCCGGCCGCCAGCGCCGCATCGGTCACCGTGGCACCGAAATCCGGGGTGAAACCGCCGGGAAAGAGCTGGCGGAAGCTGAACCGCTGTCCTCCGGGCGTATTGGTGAGCGGAATCGAGGTGGAAATGAAGCTGGCATCGGGGTTGCGGTAAAAGAAGGCCGTCGTGCCGCGGCTCCAGCTATAGTTGCCGAAGGTGTAGAATTCCATCTCGTCCGACAGTTCGATGCCGGCATTGACGAAGATGCGCGCCGCCTCGGATTCGGGATTTCCCCAGCGCTGCGCCGGGACCGGGACATCCTGAACGCCGGCATCGATGAGCGCCTGCGCGTCGGGACGCTGAATGCCGCGCGACGTCGTGCTGGCGTTCACATATTCGCCGCTGATGTTGACGAAACCGGCGTCGGTGAAGGGAAGCCCGACATTGCCCTGGACGAGGAAATCCTCGCCGTCGCCCTTATAGAATTGGCCATAGCGGGCGATCAGCAATCCGCCTTCGCGGTCGCGGCGCAGACCGAAATTGAGGACGCCGGCGATCGCATCCGATCCATAGAGCGCCGACGCGCCGTCACGCAGAACCTCGAGCTGGCCGATCGCGATCGACGGGATCGCCGAAAGATCGGGTCCCTGCGATCCCCGGATATAGGGAACATTGGTGAACTGGACCGTCGCGCCGCGATGGCGCCGCTTGCCATTCACGAGCACCAGCGTCTGGTCCGGCGGCAGGCCGCGCAGCGAGAAAGGCCGGGTAAAAACGGCGCCGTCGTTGCTGACGAGGCGCTGGACATTGAGCGACGGGACCTCGGTGCGCAGGAGATCATTCATGTCGGCCGTGCCCTTTTCGAGCAGTTCGGCACCGGTGATGATGTCGATCGGCTGAGCGGAATCGGCCGCCTTGAGATCGTTCCGCCGCGTACCCGTCACGACGATTTCGCCCTGCGACGCGCCTGGCCCCGGCGCCTCTTTGGCGTTATCCTGCGCGAAGGCGGCGGCGGCCGACATGCCTGCCAGGACGGCGATAATCGAGCCACTCGTGCGAAGCAATTTTCTCATGGTCCCCTCCCATTTGCGAAAGCTCTCGGCTTCGCCACCGAGCTATCTTCGCGGCCTTGGCATGACCAGAAATAATCACCACTCATCGCTATAAACGAGATGGTTATTCCATATGGTTATATCTCTCGCTGCGGCATCGAGCAGCGCCCGACCGCGCGGCATGCCGGGCGCGGCGATGCCGGACACTTCGCGCAGCTTGTCCTCGACCGCCCGGGCGACATGCCGCGTCGGCACATGCTCCTTATTTTTTGTCCATATCGTGCCCGGCATGAGGATCGGGTTCGGGTTCGACAGGTTTCGGCGCTTCCGGCGCGGCCTTTGCCCGCGGCGGCACAGCGGCCTTCGCGGCGGGTTCTTGCTTGGGGCGGGATTTCTCCGGAGGCATCGCTTCTTCGGTCGGCGCCGCCGGGGCAGACGCGGCGGGCGGCTCGTCCGCTACGGGCATGGTCTCGACCATTGCGGGCGGCTCACCGGCAGTGACCTCACTCTGTTCCGGTGTGACGTCGCTCTGCTGCGCGGGCTCAGTGCCGCATCCTGCCAGAGCAAATATCAGCGCGGCGGCGCTCGCTAGGGGAATGAATCTCGTCATATCTGTCTCCTCTTCGTGTCGGCAGGTCATGCGCGGAATTCAGAAACCTTGCCGTCGCTGCCGAATGCCATCACTTCGAATGCGTCCGCGCTTCCGTCCGGCATTTCCATTCCCGGAGAACCGCGCGGCATGCCGGGCACGGCGATTCCGCGAATGTCGCGTGGCTTGTCGTGGAGGAGTCTCGCAACATGCCGCATCGGCACATGACCCTCGATCGCATAGCCGCCGATCACGGCCGTGTGGCACGACGCCAGCTGGCCAGGCACACCATATCGCGTCTTTACGGCGGCCATGTCAGCGCGGTTCTCGACAGTCACATCATAACCGGCCTTGCGTGCGATATCCGCCCAAGCTTCGCAGCAGCCGCATTCGGGATCGCGATAAACGAGCATTCGCTTGGGGCTGGACGTCTCGGCGCCCGGCGCGGGCGCCGCGCCATTCTTATCGCTGGTCGCCGCCGGGCCCGAGGCAGAATTGCATGCCGCAAGCGCCATCCCCGATCCGACCGCAATCAGGCCGAAAAGATGACGGCGCGTCATCAGATTTTTCATGTCATTTCCTCGCGAGAATGGATTTCATCTGTTCGATTTCGGCCGCCTGCCCCGCGATGATGCCGCGGCAGAGTTCGCGTATCTCGGCATCTTTGAGAGAAGCCTGTTCACACATGAGGATCGCGCCCGAGTGATGCGGGATCATCGAACGCAAGAAGGCCGTGTCGCCGATCGTCGTCTGTGTCCGGATGAGCCCGAAGCTCCCGAAGAAGGCAACTGCCGATCCCAGCAGCAGGAACGTATTGAGACGTTTCGACGGGAACATGCCCGGCATTGCGACGATCATCAGCACGACCATCGGCGAGACCATCATCAGCGTCATGTAGAGCATGTTGAGATTATTGTAGAAGCTCGAGAGGCGGTCGATCATGACGAACATCACCAGATACATGATGACGCCGCTGACGATCGTCTGCAGCGCGAGGCTGCGATAGGCTGGTTTCACGGCATTTCTCCTCGACGTGTCGCCACCCCGCGAAACTTCTAGAACCAGGCCCGCACCCCCATCACGAAGCTGACGCCGCTCGCATCCTCGCCCGCGGCGCGGGC
>LUMV01000202.1_pt1 | contig 25600 bp, 20 predicted proteins | sample 729731 | NCBI WGS metagenome assembly LUMV01 (sample SAMN03860301, study PRJNA289734) | marine metagenome | biome: seawater column; feature: ocean; material: water; isolation source: Red Sea water column Station 192 - depth 200m | place: Saudi Arabia: Red Sea | collected 2011-10-15 | depth 200 m
ACCGAGACCTGCTGGCCGACGATGGTGCGCAGCAGGGTCTTGTACCCGGTATCGCGCAGGCGCGGTTCGGGATAGCCGGCATTGCCCAGCGCGCGCGCGAAATTGGGCTCGCGTGCCGCAAGCGCATCAATCCCGGCGTTCAATTGCTCCTGCGACAGCCCCATCGATATTCTCCTTTTGTTCCGGATGCTGTCATTAGCAACGCTTGATTTGCCGCGCAACGCACGACATAGCCCAGCCGAATCGAAACTATGGGGACGAGCATGGCCAAGCTGATTGTCGTGACGCGCGACGGAACCGAACATGAAATCGAAGGCGATACCAGCCTGACCGTGATGGAAAATATCCGCGACGCCGGTTTCGACGAACTTCTCGCGCTGTGCGGCGGCTGCTGCTCGTGCGCGACCTGCCACGTCCATGTCGAGGCGGGCGACGCCGCGGCGCTTCCTGCGATGAGCGAGGACGAGAATGATCTGCTCGATTCGACCAGCGACCGCGACGACACCTCGCGCCTGTCGTGCCAGATTCCGTTCAGCGACGCGCTCGACGGGCTGAAGGTTCGGATCGCGGCCGAAGATTGATTTCATCCGTCATCCCGGCGAAGGCCGGGATCTCGACGGTTCAGCTGTAACGCGAAGTTGAGACCCCGGCCTTCGCCGGGGTGACTGCTAATGGGCTCAGGCTCCAGCCGTCGCGACCGCGTAGAGCGCGATCGCCGCGGCGTTCGAGATGTTGAGGCTCTCCATCCGCGGCGAGATGGGGAGTTTCGCCAGCACGTCGCAATGCTCCATGACATTGTGCCGCATACCGTCGCCCTCGGACCCGAGCACCAGCGCAACCTTGCTGCCGTCCAGCGTGTCGCCCAGCGTCGTTTCGGTGTCGCCGGTCAGGCCGATTCGCCAATATTGCGCTTCGGCGATTTCCTCGAGCGCCCGCGACAGATTGACGACGCGCACCCACGGCACGGTTTCGAGCGCGCCCGATGCCGAGCGGGCGATCACGCCGCTTTCGGGCGGGCTGTGGCGGTCCTGCGTGACGATAGCGGCGGCGTCGAAGGCCGCGGCGGAGCGCAGCACGGCGCCGATATTGTGCGGATCGGTGACCTGGTCGAGGACGACGATCGGCCGCTTGCTCTCCGCATCGACTTCATCCTGCAACAGATCGCCGAGATAGATTTCGTCGAGCGGATCGACCTCGATCACCAGCCCCTGATGCGGGGCATCGCGCGCAACGAGCCGCGCCAAGTCTGCAACGTCGGCAAAACTGATGGGAACAACCGGCGGCAAATCGAGCTGGCCGAGCGCTTCGCGCGTCCCCCAGATTCGCTTGACGCGACGTTCGGGGTTGGCGAGCGCGGCCAGAACGGCGTGGCGTCCCCAGAAACGGACGCCCTGACCGCGCGGAGTCTGCCCCTGCGGGCGGCGATGACGGGAAAATTGTCTCATAGCGGCGGCCTTTCCCATGACTGCCATTGACAGGCAAGACTCCTTTCGCCATTGGACCGCTTCCCAACGCGGACCCCATGGACAGGTGGCCGAGTGGTTAAAGGCAGCAGACTGTAAATCTGCCCGGGTTTCCCGTACGCTGGTTCGAATCCAGCCCTGTCCACCACTCTCTGGTCCGAGGGCGTCCACAGAAACCCCGCAGACGTCAACGCCGTGCTCATTCCCGACGGCGTATCGGAGGAGCAGGCGCTCCTGATGACCGACGCGCTTGCGACCGCATGGTTCGGCGCGCGCAGCCCCGATATCTTGCCGGGCAGCAGCGTCGCGGTAATCGGGCTAGGGCCGATCGGGCTGATGGTGATCGAGCGCCTCCATCATGGGCGCGCATATCGCCTATGCGATCGACCCGGTCGCCGAGCGGCGTGTGCTGGCGGAGGAGGCCGGCGCTATTGCGCTCCATCCGGGCGAGGCGGTCGAGATGATCCGCGAGGTGACTAAGGGGCGCAAACCCGACTGCGCGATTGCGGTCTTTGGACGCGATGAGACGGTCGATCTCGCGCTGCGCCTCGTCCGCGCGCGGGATACCGTTTCGGTCATCGGTGTGCAGCAATCGCGACGCTACGCCTTTCCGCTTGAACGTTTTTTGCAGCGGGCCTGACGTTCAGGGCTGGGACGTGCTCGGTGCCAGAGGAGCTTCCCACCCTATTCCGGCTGGTGCAGTCGGGACGCTTGCGGCCGGAGAAATTTATCGGCCACCGTTTGCCATTGAGCGAAGGGGCCAAGGCGTATCAGCTGTTCGATGCGCGAGATGGCGGTGCTATCAAGTTGGTCCTGACCCCATACTATGCAATCCCGCCGCAATCGGGGATTTACTCTAACCCGATTTAGGTGGCGGTGCATTGATCGCCTGTCGAGACGGTCCGGCAATTGCTGGATGAGGCTGGCGGCGGCTGCCGGTCATCGCGTTTCAGCCTTTGCGGATTTCATCAGGCGCTCTGCGATCAGCCGGTTGAACCAGCGATTATCATGACTGGGGACGATCACCAGCGCCGGTTCGCGAAGATGCAGGTCATGGAGCGCGCGCAGCTGCCGCAAGACTTGGCCGCGCTCTTCCTTGGGATCGAACATGAGCCACTGCAGGAATCGCGGGCGGGTGCGCAGTTTCGTGATGTCGTCAAAACTCCACGCAATGTCTCCGATAAAAAGATACTCCCTGCCGTTGGCGAGGCGGACGAGAATGATGATGCTGCCCGGCGAGTGACCTGGCGCAGGAACGGCCGCGATCCCGGGCGCAATATGCGTGGCCCCGTCGATTGGCGTGGCCGCGAGGGAGCCGATCGCCTCTGCGATCGCTTGGGACCCGCTATGACGAAGGAGGCCGTAGCGCTGCGCTTCGGGAAAGCGAAATCGATCGGCGAATGCGCCGAACGCAGGATGGCGCACGACCGCCATGACATGGTCCTTATGTTCATGGGTCAGGATCACTTGATCCGCCTGCGCGATCCGGTCGAGCAGCAGGGCGTAAGCCGCATCGTCAAATCGCGCCGCCGCCTTGTCACCAATTGCCATCGCGGTCTCGCGATCCGCGGCCGCATCGATCATCACGCGACTGTCCCGATAGCGGATGCCGAACGCGGTATAGGCCATCTCGAACTTTCCCAGGCCGCCTCCGGCTTCCACCGCGAACATCGGCGCCGTGCCCCGCCCGGTACGATAAAGTTCGACCTCACGGGGCAGATGCCTCGCATCATCTGCGGCGATCGCCGTGCGGAGCGCCTCGAGCGGTATCGCATCGTCCGCCTCTCGCGGCGCGCGGCTGTCGAAGACATACCACCAGGTTGCAGCGACGAGGGCGATGCCCAAAAGCGTGATTGCGGTCTTGACCATGACGGCTCCTCTGATCGACGAGCCCCGCATGGCCGATTGCGATATCATCGAAAAATATATTATATAGATGCATGGTATAGGACAGGCCTATGGATCTCCGTTCTCTGCGCTATTTCGTCGCCTCCTTCGAAGAGGGTTCGATCAGCGGTGCCGCACGCCGCTGCAATGTGGCGCAACCGTCAGTGTCGCACGCCGTGCAGAAGCTCGAAGCCGTGCTCGGGGCCCAGCTTTTTCAAAGATCCGTGACTGGGCTGACACCGACACCCGCGGGGATCGCACTCGCGAACCGCGCCCGCGCCATCCTCGCCGATGTGGCCGGACTCAAAGCGAGTATCAGCCGGAAAGAGGCGCCTGCGGCAATCGTGCGGCTTTTCGTCCACCCGACCGTCGCGCTGCGAAAGCTCGCTCGCATTTTCGAAGCAATCGGCACCGGCCCTGAAGTCGATCTGCGATTGGTCGCGGATCGGGGCGAGGCCGATCTCGCGATCGTTCCCGGCGAGGGCGATCGCCGCGAACAACCCCTTTGGGCGGAACGTTATGAATTGCTGATGGCGGCGACGGATCCGCTTGCGCGGCGCGAACGGCTCCGGATTGCCGATCTCGTCGGCATGCGGATGATCGCGCGGTGCGCGTGCGAGCGACCGCACATCCTCCCCAGAGACGTGATCAAACCGATCATCGTCGCGCAGGCACATGACGAAGAGAGCGTTCTGGCGCTCGTGTCGGCCGGCATCGGTTTGGCCGTCGTTCCTGGATATGATTCAGACACTCCAGAGGTCGTGGCCCGGCAAGTGGAGGAGTTCACCGTCGAACGATGGGTCGTTGCAATCGGCAATCCCGCGTTGGTGGAACGCGCGCGGAAGGCCGTACGGGACGCTCGACGACCCTTGTCGCTCTAACCGGATTGTCGACCGGGCAGGCGTGACGCCACGATGTCCCCATTTCGCTGACGAATTGGCGCCGCCTTGCGAGACGGTCGGCCTTCATCCTCAGGTCCGACATCCTCGCCTGACGCACGCAGGCGGTGATCCTCGCTCGCCGGAAAGCCGAACGCTGTGGATATCCTCCTTAGCCGGCGAACCGCCGACAACACTCATGGACGAGATCGCCAACATCCTGCGCCGGGGCGCGACGGCGCAAATAGCGGGTAAGTTCTGCGCCATGGGCGCTATAGATCGCCTCGACGCGCGCCCCGGCGCAAAGGCGTTGCCAATCGTCAGGTGGCAAGGGGTCGCATTCCGCGATGCCGCACCTGCGTTGCTTGTCGTCGAACTCTTTCTCGGCGACCGGTCCGATGCGAACGTAATTGTTTAACAGTCCCTGATCGCGATGCATCTTGCGCGCGCGGACCGCCGACCCCTATCAGTCTTCACGCATCGGCTAACAAAGGTGGCAATGGTCCATGCGGCAGCCTGGTTGGGAGGGCTCTATGACACGGTTTTTCATCGCGGCTCTGCTGTCGTCGTTTGCGATTTGCGCGCCTGCGGCCACAGCGCAGGCGCCATCATTGTTCGTTGATTCCAGAAGTACGACGATAGAGGCTGCCGGCAGGCTGAATGGACCTGCCAAAGACGATGCGCTTTTCCTCGCCAGGTTTCCCTCCGCATCGTGGCTCGCTTATGGTTCACCGGATATCGTCGAGGCAAAGGCGCGCGATATCGTCAGCCGCGCCTTGGCAGCAAGGCAGGTGCCGGTTCTGGTGGCCTATAATATCCCCTATCGCGATTGTGCGCTCTACTCGGCGGGTGGGGCGGCCGACAGCGGAGCCTATCACGACTGGATCGGCGGGCTGGCGCGCGGGATCGGAGACCGTCCGGCGATCGTGATTTTGGAACCGGACGGGCTTGGCGTCATTCCATGGCATCGGACGCTTACCGGCGAATTCGAGGGTTGCCGGCCTGAAGGGCAGGGCAAAGCCGCGGCGGCGCGGCGCTATGAGGAACTGCGCGGCGCTGTCGCGATCCTGTCTGCGCTGCCGAACGTTCGTATCTATCTGGACGGTACCGGCAGCGGGTGGCTGGCGCCCGGCGAGATCGCCGCTCGGCTGATCAGGGCAGATGTCACCAAAGCCTCGGGCTTCTTTCTCAACGTCTCGAATTTCGAGAGCGATGACCGCATCATCCCCTATGCGCGGTGGGTGAGTGACTGCATCGCGCTTATCACCCGCGGCGGGCTCGATCCGCGCGAATGTCCAAGCCAGTTCAGCCCGGCACGCTTCGAAGAAACCGCGAGCTGGACGGCCACCGATGCGGCCTATGATCGGCTCTTTGCCAAGCTGCGACTGACGCACGCGCCGGATCAGCAGAAGCATGCGGTGATTGACACGAGCCGCAACGGCCAAGGGTCGTGGTATCCACCCGCCGGCAAATATCGCGATGCGGAGGTCTGGTGCAACCCTCCCGGTCGCGGACTGGGACGACTGCCCTCGCTGGAAAGCGGGAACCGCTATGTCGATGCCTTCCTCTGGATCAAGGTGCCCGGTGAGTCGGACGGCGCGTGCCTGCGCGGAACGGCGGGACCCGTCGACCCCGAACGTTCGGTCGAGGCGCCGCCCGCCGGGCAGTGGTTTGCAGCGCAGGCACGCGAACTGATCGAACTGGCCAATCCGCCGCTTGCGTCCGAATGAGTCGCTTGTTCAGGCGGCGGCGGGTGCCGCGGTCGACGCGCGTACCAGCAACTCATGCGCGTGGTCGCGTCGTTCCGGCCCCGCAACATCGCCTTTTTGGTCGATAGAGGCAATCAGCCGATCCGCGGCGTCCCAGGCCATTTGGCGCACCGGCTGGTTGACGGTTGTAAGTTGCGGCCAGGCGGTACGCGAGACTTCCGAATTATCGAACCCCGCCACCGAAAGGTCCGCGGGGACCGATAGGCCAAGATCGCGCGCGGCGGCGACGGCCGCCGCGGCCATATCGTCATTCTGCGCCAGGATGGCGGTGGGACGCGGTGACAGCGAGAGCAGAGTCCGCGCAACGCGGTAGCCGACGTCATAGGTGAAATCGCCGGTGACGATCAGCCTGTCGTCGATAGCCGCGCCCGCTTTGTCGAACGCGCGTCGATAGCCTTCCATCCGGCCCATGCTGGCCGCGTGCGAAGGATCGCCAAGGATGATGCCGATGCGCCGATGTCCAAGCGACAGGAGATGGGCCGCTACGTCTTGGCCCGCAGCGACTTCGTCCATCGTCACCACGATGCCGCGATCGAGGTCGCGGTGGGGCGTGATCCGCGCATAGGGCAGCTTCTGCCGGTCGAGCATGTCGAGTAACAGGGGCTGGTCGCAGGCGGGGGGCGCAAGGAGGACGCCATCGAGCCCCGCGCGGAGCAGAAGCTTCCCCAGTTCTTCCGGACGGCTTGCGACATGGTTGAAGGGAAGGACAACCAGCCGGTAGCGCCCGTCCTCAAGACGTCCGAGCGCGCCGTTCTGCAGGTCGACGACATAGCTTGGGCTCGGACGTTCGTAAGTGAGGCCGATGAGAAAGGACCGGCGTGCAATCAGGCTCTGCGCGGCGAGATTGGGATGATAGTCGAGTTCGGCCGCCGCTGCCTTCACCTTTTGGCGAACGGCCTCGCTCACATGGGGAGCGTCGTTGAGCGCGCGCGACACAGTCTTGGGCGTGACGCCGGCGACGCGCGCGATATCGACGATAGTAGTTCGCTTGGAAATCGGCCCCTCTCCCCGCTGCGCCAGAGCACCGACCCCGGTCCGATGCCATGCAATTTCACGGGTCTTAGCGGCTGGCTTGACATCTGTCGATGTCCAACGGTAAACGTTGACTGAGAATCGGTAAACGTTGACATAAACGGGGAGAGGAAATGAACTTGCCGCGCGGCGCTGTCATGGCGCTTGGGTTCACGTCGCTTGCAGCGCTGACCATTCCCCATTCGGTTACGGTCGCGGCCGCCCAGGCGCCGGTTGCGGATTCCGTCTCCGCCGCTCGGGCCAATCCCGCCAACTGGCCTGCGCGGCCTGCGACGCTCGCTCTCGACCCCGCGGTCGAGCGACGCATCGATGAACTGCTGGCGGCGATGTCGCTTGAGCAGAAAGTGGGCCAGATCATTCAGGCGGATATCGGCAGTGTCACGCCCGATGACGTCTACCGCTATCATCTGGGTTCGGTGCTGAACGGCGGCAATTCCGATCCCGGCGGCCGCTATAATGCGCCAGCGAAGGATTGGCTTGCAGCCGCCGACGCCTTTTACGCCGCTTCGATGAAACCGAATGGCAAGTTGCCTCGCATTCCGGTGATCTGGGGCAGCGATGCCGTTCATGGGCACAATAATGTCGTGGGCGCGACGCTTTTTCCGCACAATATTGGCCTCGGCGCCGCCCGCAATCCCGACCTCATCCGCCGCATTGGCGCTGCAACCGCAATCGAGATGCGGGTCACCGGTCTCGACTGTACCTTTGCGCCGACGCTCGCGGTTGTCCGCGACGATCGTTGGGGGCGTACCTATGAAGGCTTTGGGGAAGCTCCCGAGATCGCGACGAGCTACGCCGCGCCGCTGATAGAAGGACTACAGGGAAGGATCGGTGACAAGGACTGGCTCCGCGGCCCGCATATCATCGCGACCGCCAAACATTTCCTCGGCGACGGGGGAACGCATGGCGGCAAGGATCAGGGCGATGCCGAGATGCCCGAGGCGCAGCTGCGCGACCTCTTCAGTTCGCCCTACCTCCCCGCTCTCGATGCGGGCGTCCAGTCGGTGATGGTCAGCTTTTCGAGCTGGAACGGCGTCAAGATGCACGGCAACCGGTCGTTGCTCACCGGGGTGATGAAAGAACGGTGGAACTTCGACGGCTTCCTCGTCGGCGACTGGAACGGACATGGTCAGGTCGCGGGATGTACGGCGACCGATTGCGCGGCGGCGGCCGTTGCCGGGCTCGACATGTATATGGCGCCCGACAGCTGGAAGGATCTGTATCGCACTACGCTCGCGCACGCGCGCGACGGGACGCTCCCGATGGCCCGGCTCGACGACGCGGTTCGACGCATTCTTCGGGTCAAGTTACGCGCCGGCTTGTTCGAAGCGGGCAAGCCCTCGGACAGACTCTATGGCGGACGGTTCGAGCTGCTCGGGAGCAAGGAGCACCGGGCCTTGGCGCGCGAGGCGGTGCGCGAATCGCTCGTCCTTCTCAAGAACGCCAGCGGTCTGTTGCCGCTGAAGCCGGAGGCGACGATCCTTGTCGCGGGCGACGGCGCCGACAATCTTACCAAGCAGACCGGCGGCTGGACACTGAGCTGGCAAGGCACCGGAACGAAGCGCAGCGATTTTCCCAACGCCGAGTCGATCTGGGAAGGCATCGCGGCCGAGGTCAAGGCTGCCGGCGGGTCGGCAATGCTTTCGCCTGACGGACGCTATACGAAAAAGCCGGATGTCGCGATCGTGGTTTTCGGTGAAGATCCTTATGCGGAGTTCCAGGGCGACCGGCCCGACGTCGGCTATGACGACCCCAAGACCCTCGCGCTGCTGCGTTCGCTGAAAGCCGAGGGTGTGCCCACCGTCGCGGTGTTCCTCTCGGGGCGTGCGATGTGGGTCAACCCGTTCCTCAATGCCTCGGACGCCTTTGTTGCAGCCTGGCTGCCGGGTTCGGAGGGCGGCGGCGTGGCCGACATGCTGTTCGGCAAGGCCGAATTTCGCGGCAAGCTCCCCTACAGCTGGCCGAAGACGAGCGACCAGACCGCGGTCAATGTTGGCGATGCGGATTATGATCCGCTGTTTGCCTATGGCTTCGGTTTGACCTCAACCGACAACGGCGACCTTGCACCGCTGTCGGAAGCCCGTGCCAGCGTCGCCGCCGTGGACCCCGGCGTTCTTTTCGCCGCCGGAAAGCCTGGTAGCGGGCGGCGCCTGTTGCTCGGAGCACCCGGGGCGCTTTCCACCAATCCCGGTCCCCAGCTCATCGAAGCGCGCGGCGCCGACCGCGCCGCGCAGGAGGATTCGGTGCGCCTTCGCTGGACCGGCGCGGGGACAGCCGTCGCGGCGATCGTTCAGGATTTGCCGACGGATCTTTCGCGCCAGTCGAACGGCGATCTCGCACTCGAGCTGGACGTCAGAGTCAATACGCCGCCGTCGGCCGAGGTGAGCCTCGTGATGGGCTGCGGAGCGAAATGTGCCGGCGGTTTTCCGCTTGGTGCAATGCTCACCGAGGCCGCGAAGAGTCGGAAATGGACGCGTATTGCGATCCCGCTTCGCTGTTTCGAGAAGGCCGGCGTCGACATGGCGCGCGTCGAGACGCCGCTCAGCATCACAACCTCGGGAAAGCTTGATCTCATTCTGTCGTCGGCGCGGATCGTCTCGCCGTCAGGGCCGGTGCTGCAGTGCAAATAAAGAGTGATAAAAGGGAGGATGTCATGAACAGGGGTAAAATTTCAGGAGCAATGTTGCTGGCGCTGCTGTCGACGACGGCAGCGATGCCCGCCTACGCCCAGACCGCCGGAGCAGAAGATCGGGCGAGCGGCGACAACGACGAAATCATCGTCACCACCAATCGGCGTGCCGAAGATTCGCAGGATGTCTCGGGCGTCGTCCAGGCGCTTGGCGCCGAACAGCTGCGGCAGGACGGCATTTCCGAACTGCGTCAGCTTCAGGTTGCAATCCCCGGATTGAGCATTGCCAACCAGGAAGGCAATGTCGAAATCTTCATCCGCGGTGTGGGGTCGGCGAACAACACCGAACTGGGTGACCCGGGCGCTGCGCCGCATCTCAACGGAACCTATATTCCGCGTCCGCGCGGGCTCGGGCTCATGTTTTACGATCTTGACCGGGTCGAGGTGAACAAGGGGCCGCAAGGCACGCTCTACGGCCGGAACGCACTTGCCGGCACGCTCAACATCATCACCGCAAAGCCGCGGCTTGGCGAGTTCAGCGGCTATGCGCAGGCCGAAATCGCCAATCGCTCGTCCTATGGCGCCGAGGGGGCGATCAACATTCCGCTTGGCGAGACTTTGGCGCTGCGTGCCGCGGGCTATTATATCAACCGTGATTATGGCTTCAAAAATGTCTCGACCGGCGCCGAAGCGCGCGATCTGAAGCCCGCTGGTCTTGAGGAAAATTATGCCGGGCGCCTGTCGCTTCTCTGGGAGCCCAGCGATCGCTTGAGCGTCTCGATCGTCGGCGACTATGGCAAGGAAACAGGAACCGGCTATCCGGGTGCCAATATCTTCAGCGCCGTCGTCGGCAGCGGCCTGCGCCCCGACAAGCTGAACCTCAAGCATGTCGTCTATCGCGGCCTTCAGGGCGATATGGAGAATGAGCTCTGGGGCATTCAGGGCAAGATCAATTATGATTTCGGGACCTTCGGCGCAGAGCTCACCGGCAGCTATCGTTCGGTCGACTTTTATCAGGTCAATGCCTCAAGTGACGGTATCGATTATCCGGGCCGCGATCTGTCGGCAGTCCAATATGACAATTATTCGGGGAATTTCTGGCAGACCCGTTCGAAAAGCCAGGTCTATGAAGCGCGCCTGTTCGCGAACGACGATCAACGCTTCCGCTGGAACCTTGGGGCATTCTATTTCAAGGAAGATCAGGCGGTGGGCTATCTCGCGCTCGCCGACCGCGGCTTTTGCTGCTATTCGGCGACCGAGTTCGTAATGCCCGACGTCAAGGGCGAGAGCTATGCTTTCTACGTTGACGGAACCTATGACGTCGCGGACCGGCTCCGCTTCCTCGCCGGCATTCGCTATACCGACGAGCGCAAGTCGCGCTACGGCATTGGGGGCAACTGGGCCCTGACGCTCGGCGGTGAAAATTTCGACTGCTGCTTTGCCACGCGCATCGGCACCGAAGGTTTCCGGCCGGCGCTGCTGGACCGCCCCAATTTCGACGTCTCGAATATCACGACGCCCCAGGGCATGGCGCAATTCCTCATCGAAGGCGTCAAGACGCCGGGTTTGCGCGACACGCTGATTGCGCAGATCGGCGCGATCGCGGATGGCACCAATCCCAACGGGACCTGCATCGATCGCCCCGACATCGACAATGGCTTCGTCAATTGCCCGACGCTCAACCCGTCGGATCGCAATGGCGGCTTCAGCTACGCCAATTTCACCATTCCGGGGCAGCAGATCGGAAGCTCGAAATTCAATTATGTCGATTGGCGCGCCGGCATCGAATATGATCTGAGCGACGATAACATGCTCTATGCCAAGGTTTCGACCGGTCACAAATCGGGCGGCTTCAACGACAGCTTCGACGGATCGCCGATCCCCGAGACTTTCAGTCCCGAAAAGCTTCTCGTCTACGAGATCGGTAGCCGCAACAGCTTCGACATGTTCGGGCGCCGCGGCGTCTTCAATCTGACCGGCTTCTATTATGACTATACCAACCAGGTATTTCAGGACCTGACTTGCATCAACCTCGATACGACCCAGCAGCCGCCGGTCTGCAACGGCTATTCGCTGGTCAACCGCAACATCGGTGCATCGCGCATCTACGGGGCCGAGGCCGAGATGCGTCTGCGCTTCCCGGGTAATTTCGGTCTCGACATCAACGCGGCCTATCTCGACACAAAGATCACCCGGGGCATCGTCGCCGATGCCCGCGCGCAGGATTTCGGCGCCGGCGGCAACTCGCCGCTGATCAGCCTCGTCGGCAACCGGCTGCCGCTGGCCTCGAAGATGAATGTGAGCGCGCGGCTGTCGCAATGGTTCGACGCGGGTCCCGGCCGCCTCGATTGGCAGGCACTGCTCAACTATCGTTCATCCTATTATCTCAGCCAGTTCAACGAAGCCGACATCGTCTTCCTCGACGGAACGCGCCAGACGGCGTTCGCAGCGGGCTTTCCCGACCGTCAGCAGGGTTATGTCACCCTCAACCTCGGAATCGGTTATACGATCGACAATTTTCGCATCGAGGCCTGGGCGAGCAATTTCCTCAACGAGGAGGTGTCGCAAAAGGCGCTCGTGGGCTCGTCGCTCAACATCCGTTTCCTGAACGACGCGCGCACCTACGGTCTTCGCGTTCGCGTGAACTTCTGATCGCTGGCAAGGGCCGCCCCGCGCGTCGTCGGCGCGGGGCGACTATATTATGGCGCAAAGCATGGCTAGATGGATGAGGCGACCGGTTGCATCGCGCAAGCCGGCGCTTGGGCATGGGGGCGGGGGTGGCGAGCGAAACCCGAACGGCGGACAAGCGGCAGCCGCTCGCATTGCTGTTTCTCTACGCGCTTGCCTATGCCGGGGCCGTCATCGCCTATACTCCCTTTTTGATGCTGCTGCTCCCGATGCGGGTGGCCGAACTGGCGGGGCGGCAAGCGTGTCGGCGATCGCCTCGGGCTGGCTCAGCGACCGGACGCGGAACCGGCGCGGTTGGATCGGAGCCGGACTCGCCCTGTCGATCGCGCTCCAGCTTTCGATGGCGCATTTTACCAGCGTGGCAGCGCTGCTTTGGCTCGTTGTTGCCTGGCAGCTCGCGCTCAACCTCATGTTGACGCCGCTGATCGCATGGGCGGGCGACTTTGTCCCCGATCGGCAGAAGGGCCTTCTTGGGGGTCTGCTCGCGTTCGCTCCCGCGCTAGGTGCTTGGTCGTCGCTGCTCGTGGCCCGCGAGACCCCGGCGAGTTTCGCGGACAATTTGTGGCTTGTCTCCATGGTCGCCGTTGCCGCCATGCTACCGCTCTTGGTCGCTGGCCGGCCACGACCGCTGCCGACCGATCCGGGATCGGTGGACATCGTTCAAGCGCCGCGGCGCAAATCGGCCGCAGCGATACGAATGTGGCTTGCGCGCCTCGCGATGCAGGTCCCTGGTGCGGCGCTCGCTTCTTATCTCTATTTCTGGCTCCGCGCGCTCGATCCGTCGATGACCAATCGCGAGAAAATGCTGCTCTTTGCCATCGGTCTGTCGCTGTCGATTGGCGCCGCGATGGCGCTCGGCCGCTGGTCGGACCGGCGCGATCGCCCCTTTGCCGTTCTGGCGTTGCTCGCGGCATGCACCGGCCTGCTGCTCGGCGCGATGGCGGCGGCACCATCACCGGGGTTGGCCAAGCTCGCCTACCTGCTCTTCAGCGGCGCCAGCGCTGCCTTTCTTGCGCTCCACGCCAGTCAGACGCTGCGCGTGCTTCCCGACCCCGCGCGGCGCGCGACCGGGATCGGTTTGTTCAACCTGACAAACACCGCGCCGTCCCTGATCATGCCCTGGATCGCGATCGCAATCGTTCCCGATTTCGGATTCGCGGGTCTTTTTTTGCTGCTGGCGATGCTGACTTTCATCGCCGCGGCATTGCTTGCGGCCATGCCGCGGGGCGCCCATTGATGAGCGGTGCCGTGCTGATGTTCCGATTATCCCGAGGAGAGTGATATGGCGCTCGTGCCCCAAGACGCATCGACAATTGCCGACGATCCTGTCGGCGGCGCTCACCATGTCGACGCGCCTGAGCTGCGCCTGTTCGTCATGGGGCTCTTCTTCATTTTCGGCGGCATTACCTCGCTGAACGATGTGATCATCCCGAAGCTGAAGGAGCTGTTCACGCTCAACTACACCCAGGCGATGCTGGTCCAGTTCTGCTTCTTCACCGCTTATCTGCTGATCGGCATTCCCGGCGCCAAGCTCGTCAAGAAGATCGGCTATATGCGCGGCGCGGTCGCGGGGCTGCTGACGATGATGGTGGGCTGTCTGCTGTTCATCCCGGCGTCGCAGAATGCGGTCTATGGGCTCTTTCTCTTCGCGCTGTTCATCCTCGCGAGCGGCGTCGTGATCGTGCAGGTCGTCGCCAACCCGCTGATCTCGCTGCTCGGCAAGCCCGAGACTGCGCACAGCCGCCTGACCTTTGCGCAGGCGTTCAATTCGCTGGGCACGACGCTGTTCCCCATCGCGGGATCGGCACTGATCCTCGGCAGTCTCGCTTCGGTGACCGCCGATCAGCTGACGGGTGCCGAACTCGATGCTTATCGAACCGCCGAAAGCCAGGCGATCGTCCACGGCTATCTTGGCATAGCGGCGGCCCTCGCAATCGTCGCGGCCGCCGTGTGGATGTTCCGCAACCGCCTCAAGGGTGAGCGCCACGAGGCCAGTGCCGGACTGGCGGGGATCGATCTGCTCAAGCGTCCGCGCTTCGGTTTCGGCGCCTTGTGCATCTTTCTTTATGTCGGGGCCGAGGTATCGATCGGGTCGCTGATCGTCAGCTATCTCATGCAGGGGCATGTCATGGCGCTGCCCGAACAGACCGCGGGCAAGCTGATCGGCTTCTATTGGGGCGGCGCAATGGTCGGCCGTTTCGTCGGTTCGGCGGTGATGCGCTTGATCAGTCCCGGCAAGCTGCTCGCCTGCGTCGCGGTCGGCGCCATCGCACTGATCCTCGTTTCGACAAATACGACCGGTGTCGTCTCGGGCTACAGCCTGCTTGCGATCGGACTGATGAACGCCATCATGTTCCCGACCATCTTCAGCCTGGCATCCGAAAAACTCGGCTCCCGCGCCGCCGACGGGTCAGGAATCATCAACGTGGCAATCTTCGGCGGCGCCGTCGTTCCGCTCGCCACCGGTGCGCTCGCCGACGTGACCGGCAGCCTCGGCCTCGCCCTGCTTCTGCCCGCGCTCTGCTACGCGAGCAGCGATTTTTTTGCCCGAGCTCGGCTGCCGAATTACCGCTGTAAATCTCTCTCGGCCAGGTTGGATGAGGGTGGCGGGATCGCGTCGCTGATGAGGAGGTCGTCGAATAATGTCGCAATGAGGGCGACTTGCGAATGCACGCCCGCTTTCGCGTAAATGCGCTTGAGCTGGGCCCGCGCCGTAATGCGTAACGGTCGGCGAAGTCAGCGCGCCGCGTAGGTCACGCGTCGGGTCGGAAGTCAGCCGCGCCGTTGCGATGGCATAGCGAAAGACGAGACTCGCCAATTGCAGGGTGCGGCGGGCGCTTTCTAACTTGCCCCGCGCTTCGATCTTGCGGACCGCCGCCAGCACGTCGACGGGTTCGATCTCACCGATCGGCAATCGCCCGATCGAAGCGTTGAGCCGAGTCAGCAGGGATTCGGTGCGAACAACGGTCGATTGCGCCCAACCATTTTCGCCATCGCGCTGCCGCTTGGCACAATATTCCGCGGCGATGGCTTCGAAGGTGTTGTCGACCGACAGCTTCGCCCTGGTATTCTCCCGCTGCTTTTCGCGCGCCGGATCAGCGCCCGGCGCAATTTGCGCACGGGACGCATCGCGTCGCTTGCGGGCCTCGCTCAGACTGACGTCGGGATACCGCCCCAGCGATAGCTTGCGCTCCTTGCCGTCGATTCGGAATAGTTGCGCTCAGCAGGCTTCGCGTTGCGGCTCGCCGTATCAGTGAGGGCCATATTGGGGGCCATTTTATTCGATGGCGGGCCCGAAACCCAAAAGGCCCCCATAAAAGGCCCCAAGATTTTCCGGCTGTCAGCGCTCAGTCGCGAACGTCCGCGATCAGTTCAGACGCCAAATATGGCAGATTTCTGGGAAAAGTCCAGACAATGACGGTCGGCGATGTATGGGAAATTGGAGCGGGTAGCGGGAATCGAACCCGCCTAGCTAGCTTGGAAGGCTAGAGCATTACCACTATGCTATACCCGCTTCGCCAAGGTGCGCGCGATTGCCAGTTTGGGGCGGGGTCGTCAAGCGGAACACGCAGCGGCGATTGAGAACATCGTGGCAACATGCTAGGAATCGGCGTGTGAGCGAGACCGGCGACAGCGAAGCGGACGGCGGCGAGGCGCCGGTTCGCAAAATCATCCATGTCGACATGGACGCCTTTTACGCCTCGGTCGAGCAGCGCGACGACCCGGCGTTGCGCGGCAAACCCGTCGCGGTTGGCGGGTCTTCACGGCGCGGGGTGGTCGCCGCCGCATCCTATGAAGCGCGCAAATTCGGCGTCCGGTCGGCGATGCCGAGCATCACCGCGAAGCGCCAGTGTCCCGAGCTGATTTTCGTGCCGCCGCGGTTCGACGCCTATCGCGCGATATCGCATCAGATCCGCGCAATCTTTCACGACTACGCCGACGAGGTCGAGCCGCTGTCGCTCGACGAAGCGTATCTCGACGTGACGCGCGACAAGGCGGGGCTGGGCAGTGCGACGGCAACCGCGCGGCTGATCCGGGAACGCATCCGCGCCGAAACCGACCTGACCGCTTCCGCGGGCGTGTCGTACAACAAGTTCATCGCCAAGCTGGCGTCTGATCAGAACAAGCCCGACGGGATGACGGTGATTCCGCCGGGGAAAGGCGCGGCGTTCGTCCAGACGCTGTCGATCCGGCGGTTCCATGGCATCGGCCCCGTGACCGCCGCGAAGATGGAGGGGCTCGGCATCTTTTCGGGCGCCGATCTGGCGGCGCAGGACCGCGCGTGGCTGGCGGCGCATTTCGGCAATAGCGCCGAATGGCTCTATAATCTGGCGCGCGGGGTGGACCATCGCCGTGTCCGGTCGAACCGGCCGCTCAAGTCCCTTGGCGGCGAGCGGACCTTCTTCAACGACTTGGTCAGCGACACCGAAATTCGCGAGGCGCTCGCCCATGTCTGCACCGTGGTATGGGACCGGGCGGCGAAGAAGGGCGCGCGCGGACGGACGGTGACGCTGAAGCTGCGCTATGCCGACTTCCGCACGATCACGCGCGCGAAGTCGGTGGCGGCGCCGATCGCCGACGGGGCGGCGCTGCTCGCGGCGGGGGAGGCGATCCTCGCCCCCTTGCTGCCGGTCGAGCAGGGGATCCGGCTGCTCGGCGTGACGCTGAGCAAGTTCGAGGGCGAAGAAGAGGAGAGCGACACGGCCGCTGCGCCCGCAGATTTGCTGAGCCTGCTCTGATGTAGGTCGCCCCAGCCTTCGCGGGGGCGGCGAGATTATTGGGCCGGTGCGAACACTCGTTCCTTGGTCGCGGTGAAGCGGATTGACGGGTTGCGCTGCGTCACATAGCCGACTTCCCACGCATCCTTGGCCATGAAGACCGGCGCGCCGTCACGGTCGGTGGCGGCGGCGCCGCGATTGTCGGCCTGGAACTGCTTGAGCGCGGCGGCGTCATCGCTGGCGATCCAGCGCGCGGTATCCCACGGGCTGGCCTCGAGCTTCGCCTCGACCTTATATTCGGCCTCGAGCCGGCTGATCAGCACGTCGAGCTGGAGCTGGCCGACGACGCCGACGATCATGTTGGCGCCGATCTCGGGATAGAAGACCTGGATGATCCCTTCTTCGGCCATGTCGTCGAGCGCCTTGCGGAGCTGTTTGGTCTTGGTCGGATCGACGAGCGCGACGCGGCGCAGGATTTCGGGGGCGAAGTTCGGCAGGCCGGTGATCATCACGTCGCTGCGTTCGGAGAGGGTGTCGCCGACGCGCAGCGTCCCGTGGTTGGGGATGCCGATGATGTCGCCGGGCCAGGCCTCTTCGGCCATTTCGCGGTCCTGCGCGAGGAAAAGCATCGGACGGCTGATCGCGATCGCCTTGCCGGTGCCGCCCTGCGTCAGCCGCATCCCGCGTTCGAACTTGCCCGAACACAGGCGCATGAAGGCGATGCGGTCGCGGTGCGCGGGGTTCATATTCGCTTGCACCTTGAAGACGAAGCCGGTGACGGCACGACGACGGCTACCGTGCTGGCGCAATCGATTGTGCGGGAAGGCTCCAAGGCCGTTGCCGCAGGCATGAACCCAATGGACCTCACGCGAATCGACCGCCGCCGCGAGCTTCGGATCGTCATGGCCGGTGAGCGCGATCCGTTCGCCCTCGAACGCGCGCGAGGCTTCCTTGCCGGGGACCGCGAGCGACGGTTCGACCAGATCATAGAGGCCCGAGAAGGTGCCGCCCATCCCGACCGGCCAGTTCATCGGACAGACGTCAAGCGCCAGCCGGTCGGCGACCTCGTCGAGCAGTTCGAAGGGCGACTGGCCTTCGCGGTCGACCTTGTTGATGAAGGTGATGATCGGCACCGAGCGCAGGCGGCACACCTCAAACAGCTTCAGCGTCTGCGGCTCGATCCCCTTGGCGGCGTCGATCACCATCACCGCGCTGTCGACCGCGGTGAGCGTGCGATAGGTGTCCTCGCTGAAATCCTCGTGTCCCGGCGTGTCGAGCAGGTTGAAGACAAGGCCCTGATGTTCGAAGGTCATCACCGACGAGGTCACCGAAATGCCGCGCTGCTGTTCGATCTTCATCCAGTCGGAGCGGGCGCGCCGCGCCTGTCCGCGTGCCTTGACCTCGCCCGCCATATGGATGGCGCCGCCCGCAACGAGCAGCTTTTCGGTCAGCGTCGTCTTGCCCGCGTCGGGGTGCGAGATGATGGCGAAGGTGCGGCGGTCGGGGTGGTTCTGGGACATGGCGCGGCGCGCCTAGCAGGTGGCAGCGTCAGTGGAAAGGGCTGACGCAGCATCGTGTCTTCGCGCAGCGGCGGCGCAGCGGCCCCGCTCGTCGCGTTCGGGAATGACGATCAGGCGTCGGTGAGGTCGAGCAGCGTCCGCGCGTCGAGGCCGATGCGGCGCATCTGCTCGGCGACCGGCGGCCAGACGTTGGTCAGGAAATCTTCGCGCATCAGCGCGCGCAGGCGGTCGGTCGCGCCCTCGGCCACGAACATGCCGACCCCGCGCTTCACCGTGACCAGACCTTCGTCCTGAAAGGTCTGATAGGCTTTGGCGACGGTCAGCGGGTTGGCGCCTTCCTCGGCAGCGAGCGACCGGACCGACGGGAGCATGTCGCCGTCGCGAAAGGTGCCGTCGAGAATCGCATTGGCGATCACGTCACGAAGCCGTTGATAAACGGGTTTGGTCTGATCGAGCATGCCGCCTTAATGCCATAAGACAGCAGCACAGTCAATTGAAGAAAATTAGTTTCTGCTGATATTAGGCGACACTAAATGTCCCAAGCGCTGACGATTTCGTCATAATCTGGACGCGGGCGTTCCGACAGGTCGGCGCCGGGGGTGCCGATAAAGAAATAGCCGACGATCGCGTCGCCTTCGCGCAGCCCGAATGCGGCGCCGACGTTCGGGCTGAACGCCGCCCAGCCGGTGAGCCAGCTGCCGACATAGCCGTGGGCGTGCGCGGCGTGGAGCAGGTTCATGCCGACTGCTCCTGCCGACATCTGCTGTTCCCACAGCGGGATCTTGCTGCCCGCGACGGGCGTCGAGACGAGGAGCAGCAGCGTCGGCGCCTGATGCGCGAACTGGTCGAGTGCGGAAAGGTCCATGCCGGCCGCGCCGGGATTTTCGGCCACCCATGCCTGCTTGAGCAGCGCGGCAAAGGCATCGCGCTGTTCAGGCGCGATCGTGATGATGCGCCAGGGGGCGAGCTTGCCATGATCGGGCGTGCGCAGCGCGAGTTCGATGATCGCGCGCAATTCGTCCGTGTCGGGCCCGGGGGTGACCATGTCGCGCGCCTTGCCCGAGCGGCGCGTGGCGAGGTGGCTTTTCAGCGAAGAGGTGTCGTTGAACATCGCGCGCCATGTGGCGTCTCGCCCGCATCCGCGCAACCCCGCCGCGCCGGGCGCTTTGGTTTCATGCGCAATTAGATTCTTCCCATACGCAATTTTCGCGCTAGGTTGCCCCATTCGCGCGGCAGAAGTCCGCGGCAAAACCATCCGGGAAAAGGGACGCATATAGATGAAAGATATGGCCTTATGGGACGAGGGGGACTGGATCGCGGTTATCGCGCTGGTCATCCTGGGGGTCTTTTTGAGCATCGGCGCTTTGGTCGCCGCCAGCAAGAAACCTGAATTCGCCGGCCATCCCAAGGGCCTCTACATGCTGTTCTTTGCCGAGATGTGGGAACGCTTCTCCTACTACGGCATGCGCGCGCTGCTGATCTTCTACCTGACGCAGCACTGGCTGTTTTCGGACGGCAAATCGAACCTGATCTACGGCGCCTATACCGCGCTCGTCTACATCACCCCCGTGCTCGGCGGATATCTCGCCGACCGCTATCTGGGGCAGCGCAAGGCGGTGCTGTTCGGCGGTGTGCTCCTCGCGTTCGGCCATTTGTTCATGGCCTTCGAGGGCGATCACGGCATCACCGATGCCGCGACGAAGCAGGCCGATCCCGCGATCAACATCTTCTGGCTCGCGCTCGCGCTCATCATCGTCGGCTCGGGTTTCCTCAAGGCCAATATCTCGGTGATGGTCGGCCAGCTCTATCGCCTGACCGACATGCGCCGCGACGCGGCCTACACCATCTTCTACATGGGGATTAACGTCGGCGCGGCGCTCGGCACGATCCTCGTCGGCTATCTCGGCCAGAAGATCGGCTGGGCCTATGGCTTCGGCCTTGCCGGCATCGGCATGGTCGCCGGCCTGATCGTCTTCGTGCTCGGCAAGAATGTCCTGCTCGGCGCCGGCGAGGCGCCCGCACCGCTCGCGAAATCCAAGGAGTGGAGCATCTATGGCGTCGGCCTTGTCGCCGTCGGCGTGATGTGGGCGCTCGTCCAGTATCAGGATGTGATCCAGACGTTGCTCGTCATTTCGGGCCTCGGTCTGCTCGGCTGGGTGCTGTTCCAGGCCTTCAAGCTCGAGAAGGAACCGCGCGAACGCATTTTCGCCATTCTGTTCCTGATCGCGCTCAACCCGCTGTTCTGGGGTCTGTTCGAACAGGCCGGCGGCAGCTTCAACCTCTACACCGACCGCTATGTCGACAAGGGCGGCGTGCCCGCGTCGGTGTTCCAGTCGATCAACCCCATCTACATCATCCTCTTCGCGCCGGTCTTTGCGGCGCTGTGGCAGTGGCTGGGCAAGCGCGGGCTCGAACCCTCGGCGCCGGCGAAGTTCGCGCAGGTCGGGGCGGGCTTCCTCGTCTTCGTGTGGGGAGCGAGCAGCGTCGGACCCGAGGTCGCGACGCCCGTCCTCTTCGTCTTCCTGCTCTATCTTCTCCACACGACCGGCGAGCTGTGCCTGTCGCCGGTGGGGCTGAGCGCGATGAATCGCCTCGCGCCGTCGTTCATGGCGTCGCTCATCATGGGCGCCTGGTTCTACATGACCGCGGTCGGCAATTTCGTCGCCGGCAAGATCGGGGAAGCGACCGGCGGCGAAAGCGGCGACATGACCAAGGAGGCGACGCTCGCCATCTATCAGGAAATCGGCCTCATCACGATCGGCGTCAGCGTCGTCGTGCTGGCGCTGTCGCCTATCGTGAAGAAGTGGATGCACCTCGACACGCTGCGCGACCGCGACGACAGCGTTGCCGGAGCTGGCGAACTTGCCGAACCGCAAGCGGCGGGGACGCATCCCGAACCGAAGGGGGCATAAGCATATGATCAGGGGCGTGAAGGGCAGTCTGCTGGCTGCCGTTTCGCTGGCGTTCGCGGGTTGCGCGGCGTCGGGCACCTCGGCGCAGTCGGCGGGCGACAAGCCGGCCGCGAGCGCCGAAAAGCCTGTGAAGTTCAACAAGGATCCCTATCCGTCGACCTATCACGCCTATGCAGGCCGCCCGACGGCGGTGCGCGGCGTGACGATCTTCGACGGCGAAGGCGGACGCATCGACAATGGCGTCGCGCTGTTTGCCGACGGCAAGGTGGTGAGCATCGGCGGCCCCGATACGGCGATCCCCGCGGGCTATGACGTCGTCGACGGCACCGGTAAATATCTCACCCCCGGCGTGATCGACATCCACAGCCACCTCGGCGTCTATCCGAGCCCGTCGGTCGATGCGCATTCGGACGGGAACGAGGCGACCAGCCCGACGACGCCCGAAGTCTGGGCCGAGCATAGCGTCTGGCCGCAGGATCCGGGCTTCAGCCGCGCGCTCGCCAATGGCGGGGTGACGAGCCTCCAGATTCTGCCGGGCAGCGCCAATCTGATTGGTGGCCGCTCGGTCGTCCTCAAAAATGTTCCGGCGCGCACGGTGCAGGGGATGAAATTCCCCGGTGCCCCCTATGGCATGAAGATGGCGTGCGGCGAGAATCCGAAGCGCGTCTATGGCAGCAAGGGGCGCATGCCCTCGACCCGCATGGGCAATTTCGCGGTCGATCGCGCGACCTGGGCCAAGGCCGCAGCCTATAAGAAGAAGCTCGACGAAGGGAAGCCGGTCGATCGCGATCTGGCGATGGAAACGCTCGCCGGCGTACTGTCAGGCGAAATCCTGGTGCAGAACCATTGCTACCGCGCCGACGAAATGGCGCAGGTCATCGATATGAGCCACGAGTTCGGATATAAGGTGTCGGCCTTCCACCATGCGGTCGAAGCCTACAAGATCGCCGACGTGCTCGCGAAGGAAGGCATTTGTGCCGCCATCTGGGCCGACTGGTGGGGCTTCAAGATGGAAGCTTATGATTCGGTGCCCGAAAATATCGCGCTCGTTTACAAGGCGGGGGCCTGCACGATCGTCCATTCGGACGACGAGAACCAGATTCAACGCCTGAACCAGGAAGCCGCGAAGGGGCTTGCCGCGGGGCGGCGCATGGGGATGCAGATCAGCGACGAGCAGGCGTGGACCTGGCTGTCGTACAATCCCGCCAAGGCTCTGGGGATCGCCGACAAGACCGGCAGTCTGAAGCCGGGCAAGATGGCCGACGTCGTGCTGTGGAACGGCAACCCGTTCAGCGTCTATACGCGGCCCGAAAAGGTCTGGATCGACGGCGCGCTGATGTTTGATGCAACCGACCCCAAACGGCGACCGGTAAGCGATTTCGAGCTGGGTCAGCCCGGCGAGGGAGATGTGAAATGATGCGCGCGCTTCTGCTTTCGGCCGCCGCGGTGATCGCGGCCCCGGTCGCGGCACAGGATGTTGCGATCACCAACGCGCGGCTCGTCATCGGCGACGGCAGCGCCCCGATCGAGGGCGGCACCGTCGTCGTGCGCGGCGGCAAGATTGTCGCCGCCGGCGCGGGCGTCGCGGTCCCCGCAGGGATCGAGCGCGTCGACGCCGGCGGCCATTGGGTGACGCCCGGCATCGTCGCGGCGTTCAGCCGTGTCGGACTGGTCGAGGTCGATGCCGTGCAGGGCAGCAACGACCGCTCGGCGCGTCGTTCGCGCTTTTCGGCGGGTATCGACATCGCGCCCGCGCTCAACCCGATGGGCTCACCCGTCGCGGTCAACCGCGCCGCCGGCGTCACCCGCGCGATCGTCGCGCCGGGCGACAGCAGCGGGCTGTTCGCCGGCCAGGGGGCGGTCGTCGATCTGGGCGACGACAATGACATGGTGACGCGCCCGCGCGCGCTGCAATTCATCGAATTCGGTGAAGGCGGATCATCGAACGCGGGGGGAAGCCGCGCGGCGACCTTCCTGATGTTCCGCGAACAATTGCTCGCGGCGCGCAGCTATGCCCGCAATCCCGCGACGCTTGCCGAATGGGGCAGCGACGCGCTGATCCAGCGCGCCGACGCCGACGCACTGGTTCGCGTGATCAACGGCACGACCCCGCTGTTCGTGCGCGTCGATCGCGCCGCCGACATATTGAACGTGCTGAAGCTCAAGGGCGAATTTCCGGCGCTGAAGCTGGTGCTCGTCGGCGCGACCGAGGGCTGGCTTGTCGCTCGGGACATCGCAGCGGCGAAGGTGCCGGTGCTGGTCTCGCCGCTGAGCGATCTGCCCGCAAGCTTCGAACGGCTGGGCGCGACGCAATCGAACGCCGGGCGGCTCGAAGCCGCGGGCGTCGATGTTTCGGTCGGCGTGTTCGACGACGATGACGCGCACAAGATGGGATATACCACGCAATATGCCGGCAATCTGGTCGCGCTGACCAAACTGCCGGGCGCCAGCGGGCTGAACTGGGATCAAGCGTTCGCCGCGATCACCAGCGCCCCCGCGCGCGCCGTCGGCATGGACGGCACGATCGGATCGCTGCGCGCCGGGCGCGTCGGCGATGTCGTGATCTGGGACAATGACCCGCTCGAACTCGGCAGCCGGCCGACTGCGGTGTGGATCGACGGCAAGCGCCAATCGCTCGTGACGCGACAAGACCGCTTGCGCGATCGCTATGCGACGCCGCAAGAAGGCGCATTGCCCAAGGCCTATGACCGGTAAGCGCCAGACAGACTGAGCGCGCCACGAGATGAAGGAGGCGAGCCGATGAACCCGATGTCGTTGTTGATCGCAACCGCGGTGCTGTTTGTCGGCTCGCACCTCCTCCTGTCGCACCCGCTGCGCGACGGGCTGGCAAGTCGGCTCGGCGAACGGGGGTTCCAGATCGTCTATTCGATCGTCGCCTTCGCTACGTTCATTCCGCTCGTCCAGGCGTGGCGCGCGATGCCGCCCGAACCGCCGCTGTGGACGGTCGACGATCCATTGTGGGCGCTGGCGACGCTGATCGTGCTCTTTGCGAGCATCCTGTTCATGGGGTCATTGATCGGCAATCCGGCGCTGCCGTCGCCCAAGGCGGCGTTCGCCGCCCAGGGGGCGCCTCGCGGGGTTTTCGCGATTACCCGTCATCCGATGATGTGGGGCTTTGCGCTGTGGGCGTTCGCCCACGCGCTCGTCATGCCGACGGGCGCGCAGTTGCTGCTGTCGGCGACGATCGCCTTCCTCGCGCTCGTCGGATCGGCGGGGCAGGACGCCAAGAAGGCGCGGTTGATGGGCGATGCGTGGCGCCACTGGGCGGCGCGGACGAGCTTCGTGCCGTTCGGGCGCCAGGTTGCGGGGGCGGCGCCGTGGGGCGATGCGATCCCGCGCGGCCATGCGCTGTTCGGCGGCATCCTGCTGTGGCTCGCGGCGACCTGGGGGCATGGCGCGCTTGGCTATATGGCCGCGGGCATCTGGCGCTGGATCGGCTGATCGCCATGAATGACGAAGCCCGGATCGCGGACATGGCGCTGCGCCTGCTCGGGCGCGCGTTCAACGAACTCGACGAACAGGAACAGCGCGTCATCTGCGCCATCGCCGAACGCGCACCGACCAGCCGCAACGCTGGCGAGATTGACGATGAGGAAGCGAGCTTCGGCGACCGGCTGGCCGACCGGGTGGCGGCGGTCGGCGGTTCGTGGGGTTTCATCATCGCCTTCGGCGTCGTGCTCGTCGCGTGGATGCTGCTCAATTCGAGCGTCCTCGCGCGGGCGGGGCTCGTCTTCGATCCCTATCCCTATATCTTCCTCAACCTGATGCTCTCGATGCTCGCGGCGATCCAGGCGCCGGTGCTGGCAATCACCGGCTGGGCCGATGCCTATGTGAACGCCCCGCCCGCGCTGGCTGCAAAGATGACCGGCGCGCCGGCGAAGGCCTTGATGGGGCCGTGGGAGCATCGCTATGCCCATATCTCTCAGGTTGAGGCGGCGGATTTTCATGGCGAGGTGCTGCGCTGGTTTGATCAATACCTCAAAGGGGAGGACTCCGGGGCAGAGGCCTTGCCCGACTACCGGGTTTTTATGCAGGAGTTTACCGCGCCAAGTCCGAAGAACCTGCCGCAGAACGGCCGTTGGG
>LUMV01000216.1_pt1 | contig 25571 bp, 23 predicted proteins | sample 729731 | NCBI WGS metagenome assembly LUMV01 (sample SAMN03860301, study PRJNA289734) | marine metagenome | biome: seawater column; feature: ocean; material: water; isolation source: Red Sea water column Station 192 - depth 200m | place: Saudi Arabia: Red Sea | collected 2011-10-15 | depth 200 m
GCGACGCGCTCGGCGAGCGCGCGGTCGGGGGTGACGAGGGCAGCGGTGCGCCCCGGCGTCTCGATCGCCTCGCGCATCAGCAGGGCGATTCCCTGCGCCTCCTGCCCGTCGTCGGCAAAAACAGCGCCCGACAGGCCGGCAACCGCCGCCGACAGATCGCCCGCCGCCTGCCACTGGGTGCTGTAGTCCGCGGGCGCGAAGAGCAGCGAGGCGAAGGGCGTCCGCGCCTCTGGCCCATCATATGGCGAGGCGGCGTCCCATGACAGCACCTCATCGCGAGCAACGCCCATGCGATCGAGCAGCAGCTTCAGATGATATTGCGGATGCGTTTCGAGCGGGCGCCGGTCGTCATCCGCATCGGGCCGCGTCGGGCCGAGCGCATCCCATTCATCCGCCGCCATCACCTGATCGAGCCCGGGCAGCACGACCATGCCGCGCGTCATATCGGCCACGGTGCGGAGCAACCGCGCGATGGCAGGAGCAGCGGTGGTAACGCCCGCCGCGACGACGAAGCGCGCTGGCGGCGCCGCGCGCCACCCCGCGGCGACGCGATCGAGCAGCAAGTTGCGGCGCGCCGCGCGGTCGATCGCGCCGGTCCTGGCAAGCGTGGCCGGCCATTCATCACGCGGCCCAGCCCATCGGCAAGCTGGAACGCCGCCGCGCCTGTGATTGCCGGTTCGCCCGGCGGCGTGTGCCGCTCGATCAGCTCGGCGAGCAACAGGCGCCGGTGCAGCGGATCGATGGCAGGCGGCAGCGGATCGTCGTCGATCGCATCAAGCGCCAGCGCGACCGATTCATCGAGATCGGCGTCGCCGATCACCGCCAGCCGCGGCATGAGAAGCCCCTGCCCGCCTGCGCGGACGAACGCCGCCTGCACCGCGCTGCGTGCACGATTGCTCGGCAGCAGGATCAGCCCCTGCGCCAGCCCCAGCGCGCCGTCGTCGAAGCGCGCGATCACCCCGGCGGCGAGCGCGTCGGCGACGGCCCGATGAATCGGGATGGAATAGGTGGTGGGTTGGCCGGTCACAGCCATCAGGATTCCTTCGTCATCCCGGCGAAGGCCGGGTTCTCTCCCTATCGCCATGACGCACCGGCGAGATCCCGGCCTTCGCCGGGATGACGGTCCGTGTCAAACTTCGCTCAGCGCCGCTTCGGTCGGTGCAATGCTGGCGGGGGTTCCGACGTCGAACCACTGCCCCATATGCGACAGACCATAAAGCCGCCCCGCCGCGATCGCGCGGTCCCACAACAGGTTCGTCGAAAAGGGTCCATCAGGCGCGCCAACGAGCAGGCGCGGCGAAATGAGCTGGATGCCGGTATAGACAAAGGGCGCAACGCGGCCGGGCTTGCGCCGCGACAGCTTGCCGCTCGGGTCCATGTGGAAATCGCCCTTGCCGCCGTGTCCCGTCGCGCTCGCCTGACGGATGACGAGGAGCAGCGCATCCATCCGATCGCCGTCCCAGTGGCGCGCCAGATTGCGGATGCTGTCCTGCGGCCCGTCGGTCCAGATATTGTCGCTGTTGACGATCAGGATCGGGTCGCCCTTGAGCAGCGGCAGCGCCTTGACCATGCCGCCACCGGTTTCGAGCAGTTCGCCGCGCTCGTCCGACACCGCCAGGGTGAAGGATCGCTTCTGCTTTGCGAGATGCGCCTCGAGCGCGTCGGCGAGATAATGGACGTTGACGACCACGTGACCGATCCCCGCCGCCTCGATCCGGTCGAGGCTATGGTCGATCAGCGGCTTGCCGGCCACGCGCACGAGCGGCTTGGGCCGCGTGGCGGTGAGCGGACGCATCCGCTTGCCGATCCCCGCCGCCATCACCATCGCGCTTTTGATCGTCGCGGTCATGCCGTCACTCGCTCCACGCCGCCGCGCGCTTGGCGGCGGGCACATTGTCGTCGAACCATTTTTTCACCGGCGCGAGCGCCGGGTGCGCGAGGTCGCGTTCGAGCAGACCCCACATGCGCGGCTGGAACTGGCGGTATCCGGGCTTGCCGTCGCGCTTCCACAAGCGCACGAAAACGCCCAGGATGCGCGTATTGCGCTGCGCCGCGAGCGCCCAATAGGCGGCACGGAACGCCGTACCCTGTCCCGTCGCAGCGACATAGCGATCGAGCATCGCGGCCTCGACCGCCGGGGTCACGTCGCGGCGCGCATCCTCGAGTACCGAGGCGAGGTCATAGGCGGGATGGCCCACCAGCGCGTCCTGAAAATCGAGCAGACCGAAATGTTCAATGCCGCTGCGTCCATCGACGAGCATGATATTTTCGGCATGAAAGTCGCGCAGCACGGTGACGCGCGGCAGGCCGTCCTGTTCGACGGGCGCCAGCGCCGTTTGCCACGCCGCGCGAAATCCGTCGCGATCGACGGCAAGGTCCAGCGCGGGGCAGTACCAGTCGGTGAACAGCATCACTTCGTCGAGCCATTGTTCGATGCCGTGGACGGGCAGCCCCGGCATCGCGGGGCGCGCGTGCAGATGGACGAGCAGGTCGGTGACCCCGGCGTAGAATTCGACCTCCGCCGCGGGGCGCGCGTCGAGCGTTTCGCGCAGCCGCACATCGCCGAAATCCTCGATCAGCAGCAGGCCCTGCGCCAGATCGCGGGCGAGGATCGCGGGCGCGCTCATCCCCTGTTCGCACAGCCATTCGGCGACGGCGATGAAGGGGCGCGGGTCTTCGTGCGGCGGCGGCGCATCCATCAGCACCGCCTGCCGCCTCTCCCCGACGACGCGGAAATAGCGGCGGAACGAGGCATCGCCCGCGAGCGGCAGAATGCGGGCATCGCCCCAGCCATGCGCGGCAAGAAAGGCGGGCGCATGGTCGGGCGGAATCATCGGAGCGGCCATCGCGCTTCCCAAGCGGGCGGCACTTCCGCTGTCAAGACGCGCGTATCGCCCCCGCCCGAAATCGTCAGCGCCAGTGCGTCGCCCCATGCCTGCGCCCCCAATCGATCGGGCCATTCGATCAGCAGCGCGCCGTCGTAGAGATAGTCGTCGAGGCCGAGTTCGATCAGTTCATCCTCTCCCTCGATGCGATAGAGATCGACATGCGCGATCGGCAGATCGACTTCGGGCGGGGCGTAGGGCTGGACGATCGCGAAGGTCGGGCTTGGCGCCTCGCCCGCCAGACCGCGCGCCTTGAGCATCGCACGCGCCAGCGTCGTCTTGCCCGCGCCGAGGTCGCCCGACAACAGCACGACATCGCCCGGCATCAGCGCGGCGCCGATGGCGGCGCCGATGCGATCGGCGTCTTCGAGACTATAGGGGCGACGGGATTGCATGGCGATTTTGCAACGGATTCGCGCAGCGGCGCGGAGATTTTTGGTTCACGCGAAGACGCGAAGACGCGAAGATGTAGTGTTTGCCGCGTAGCGGTTTTCTGTCTGCTTCGTCGGGTCCGGGCGAGACATCCGAAATGATAAAGGGCCTGTCGGCCCCGCGCTCCTTCTCCGCGTCTTCGCGTTTTCGCGTGAATCCCATCTTCTTCTCTGCGCATCCGCGCGAATCTTTCATCTGCGCAGGCAAGGACATCCCTACATCCCCCGCGGCAGGGTGACGCGGACCAGCGTTCCCTGTCCCTTTTCGCTGAGCACCTCCATCGTGCCGCCGTGCGCGGCAACGAGCTGGCGCGCGAGCGCGAGGCCGATGCCACCGGTCTGCGTACCCGCCTGCTGCCCCTTCGTCACCGCGGCGACCGCATCGGGCATGCCCGGGCCGTTGTCCGACACGACGATCTCCACTCCGCGCGCGTCGCCGTCGGCGTGGAGCAGCACGCGCCCGCCGCTGCGCTTGGCCGGGGCGGTGAAGCGGATCGCATTGTCGAGCAATCCGCCAACGACCCGCGACAGGCGCTGCGCATCGCCTTCGATACTGCCAAGATTGTCGGACAGATTGTCGACGAGTTCGATCTTTTCGGTCTCGGCGAACGGGGCCGCGTCGGCGAGCGCCTTGCCGAGCAGCGCGCGGACATCGCCCGGCGCGCGTTCGACCGCCAGCGTCCCCGCCTCGCCCTGCGCAAGATCGAGCACATTGTCGATCTGGCGGCCGAGCACCGCGACCGAATCCATGATCGCATCGACATAGGAGCGCGCGGCAGGCGGAAGCTCGCCCGCATAGCCCGCCTGAAGCATCTCGCCGAAGCCGCCGATCGAGGTCAGCGGCGTGCGCAGTTCGTAACTCATCCGCGACAGAAAGGCGGTCTTGACCTTGTCCGCCGCCTCGAGCGCCTCGTTGCGTTCGCGCAGCGCGCCCTCCATCTTCCGGCTGGCGGTGATGTCGAGCATGATGAGCAGCGCGTTGCCGTCGGGCAGCGGGATCGAGGCGAAATCGAAATGGCGCCCGTCCCGGAACCGGATTTCGCCCGCACGCTGCGTCCGCTCGAGCGTCGCGGCGCGGATCACTTCCTGGACGATGCTGATCTGGTTGGGCTTGGCGAGCCGGTCGGCGAGGCCGTTCATCAGCACATCGACGCGCGGATGCGCCGCAAGGGTCGATTCATCGACGCCCCACAAGCGGCGGAAACGCTGGTTCCACAGGTGCAGGCGGCCATCGGGAGCGAAGACCGCGATCGCCTCGAACAGATTGTCGAAGGTCGCGGTGCGCACGCGCAGCAACGTGTCGCGCGTCGAGGCCAGTTGCACCTGCTCGGTGCGATCCTCGGCTATCAGCAGCAAGCCGCCGTCGGGGGTCGGCTGGGCGACGACGTGCAGATGGGTGCCGTCGCGCAGGCGCCATTCCTCCTCGCTCGCGTGCGGCAGCGCGAACCAGTCGACATGCGCCTGCCGCCATTCGGGATAGTCGCGCACTTCGGGCGTCCGTCCACCCTCGCGCCACGCATCGAGCAACCGCGCGAGCGGCCGCCCTTCGGACACATCCTCGGCCGCAACGTCGAACAGCCGGCGAAACGGCTGGTTCGCAAAGACAAGGCCGTGATCGGGGCCGAACTGCGCCACCGCCGCCGATAGTCGATCGAGCAATTCGCGCTGCGTATCGACGAAGCGGCGGTGCGCGCCGCGCTCGCTCTCCAGCTCCTGAATATCGATCGCATAGCCCGCGATGCCGATCACCCGGCCGCCCTCGGGCGCCAGCGGCACGTCGACGACCCGCATGATCCGGCGCTCGCCCTCGATCGTTACCGGGACGGTGCGCATATGCGCCGCGCCCGCGGCACGCGCCGCTTCGGCCGCGTCGGTCGCGCTGACCCCGGCGATCGGCTCGCACAATTCGGTGCCATCCTCGATCACCCGCGCCGCGCTCTTCGCCTCGACCGCCCGGACATAGGCGGTGTTGACGAGCGCGAGGCGAAGATCGGGTTCGCGGAACCACATCGGAAACGGCGCCGCCTCGATCAAGCCCGACAGCGCCTCGAACGCCGCCATCGCCTCGTCGCGTTCGATCCGCGCCTTGGCGAGCGATTGCTGGCCATCGGTCGCATCGCTGAGCCACAGCAGGACGCTGCCCGGTCCGCCGACCGACTGCGGCGCCGCCACGCCCTGACAGACGATCGTACGGTTGCTGCCCTGCGGACGCAGGCTGAGCGTGAAGGGTTTGGCACCGCGCTGGGCGCCGAGGATCGCTTGGCGCAGCGCTTCGTGCGCCTGCGCGTCGAGCCCGGTGCCGAGTCCGCGAAGCTCGTCGAAACTGCGCGGCCCGGCATCGAGCCCGAGCCAGCGGCCGAGCCGCTCGCTCGCCTCGATGCGCCAGTCGCCGCGCACCACGACGGGCAGATAGGGCGATGCTTCGAGCAGACGGGCGAGCCGTTCGGTCTGCCCCGCGACGAACGCCGAGCGCCGCTGCATGGCAACCCCGCGCCCGACCGCCCACAGCCCGGCAACCAGCCAGAGCGCGGCGAACAAGCCGATCGCGAAGAGCAAGCCCGCGCTCATCGGCACGGGCATCGCGCCGATCGAAGCAAGAGGACGACAGGAACGCCGGATATCATCCGTCTGCCCCTATCGACTGCGCAGCCTCTATTCAATCGTCCGCCGCACAGGCGCGGCGGAACAGGACGCCGGAAGGCCTCGTCCGGTCGAAATTCCCGCGCACCCCGCGCGGATTGCGCGCCGGTACGCGGTCAGAATTTTGCCGTCGCCGATGCGCGGAAATAGCGTCCCAAAATGCCCGAATAATAGGTGATCGTGCCATTGGCTGCCGGCGCCGGGAACGGCGGTTTCGCGTCGAAGACATTGTCGACGATCAGGCGCAGCGCAAACTGCTTCGATACGTCGACGCCGATCGAGGCGTTGAACAGCCACCACGCACCGACACCGCTATATTCCAGCGCGTTGGGTGCCGCGTCGGCGTTCCACACGCTCTTGCCATAATATTGCGTTTGCCAGAGCAGATTTACCGGACCGCGATCGACCGTGACATTCGCGGTGAACGAATGTTTGGGATTGCCGATTTCGCCGCGTGCGGTGTCGATATCACCCGTTCCGACGCGCGTTTCGAGCTTGTCGAGATAGAAGTAATTGAGCGACAGGCCGAGCGCCGTGTCCGCCGCAACCTCGCGCCGATAGGCGATTTCGGCGGTCAGGCCGCGGAAGTCCATCGACGCCGCATTGGCATAGCCGGTGCGCACGAAAGCGACCTGCCCGCCCGGATCGCGGTCGATCTGGCCGCAAACCGCCGCCGGATAGGCGACCGCGTCATAGCATGCGTCGAGCGTCTGGCCCGCACCGAGCAATACGATCGCGTCGCGCAGCCGGATATCGACCCAGTCGGCGGTGATCGTCAGACCGGGCACGAAGCGCGGACGAACGATCGCGCCGACGGTCCAGCTGTCGGCCCGCTCGTTCCTGAGCGCAGCATTGCCCGACACCGAGATCGGCGCCGTGAACCCGACGATGTTCGACGTGAAACCATCGGGGTTCGCGATCCCCGCTGCGATGCAGTTCGCGCGCCGCTGCGCCGGGTTCGGCCCCGAATTGACGAAGCGGCGATCGCACGGATCATTGGCCGTCGCAAAAGCCAGCGACGTCGGGCTGAAGCTTTCGGTGATCGCGGGCGCGCGCACCGAGCGGGTGAAATTGCCGCGGATCGTCACATCGGCGACCGGCGACAATCGTCCGCCCGCGGTCCACGTCCAGTCGCCCCCCCCCGCCGAATGATCGATATAGCGCGCCGCGCCGTCGAGTTCGAACGCATGGACGAAACTGTCCATGGCGGGCGAAATCACTGGAATCTTGAGCTCGCCGGAAAATTCATTCGTCGTGAAGCTGCCCCGCACCGGATCGATCGGGATGCTGCGGCCGAACGGCATCCGAAATCCGCCTCCGATATCCTCGCCATAATAATAGGCGCCGGGATCGAACGCGGTCTTTTCATGCCGATGCTCATAGCCGAGCGAGGCGATGACATCGCCGCCGGGCAGCCGGAACAGCGGCCCGTTGACCGACGCGCTGAGCACGAACTGCGAATTGGTCGCGGTCGGGTCGGCGATCGTCGTCACATAATCGAGCGCGGCCTGGCTGAAGCGGCCGACGCCGAACAGGTCGAGCGGCGCGCAGGTCGCGCTGAGCGTCGCGATGTTCGCGTTGCTGTATCCGGGGCGGCAGATGATATTGCCGTTGGCGGCACCGCCGCCGAACACACCCTCATCGACGGCATCGACCGCGTTGAGGAAATTCTGCTGCACCAGCACGCGTTCGCGCCCGCGCGTTTCGGAATGGCCGTAATTGGCCGAGACCTCCCATTTGTAGATCCGGTCGCCGACGCCGAATTCGCCGTCGAACCCGGTGACGAAGCGATAGAGTTCGACCGTCGTGTCGGCACGGCCGGTCGTCAGGTCGGTATTGGCGCGCGCCATCAGAAAGCTGTCGGGAGCCGTCGTGAAATCGGGATTGCCGTCGCCGTCGGCATCGATCGGAATCCCGCCGAGCAGACCATAGGCGGCCAGATTGTCCCGGATCGTCGCGCGGTCGACGTCGTTCAGATAAGGATTGTCGAGGCTGAGCACCAGATTGCCGTTCGGCGACGTGCCCGGCCCGGCCAGCGCCGTATTATACTGCGGCTGCGCTGCGACATTGGTCCCCTTGCTGTGCGCATACCAACCCTCGCCGAACCAGCGAACCGTGTCGCTCAGCTCGAAACTGCCGAGCGCGGTCGCGAGATAGCGGTCATTATTCGTCGCGAGGTTGCCATAATCCTTTGTCGCAAAGCCATTGCCGCCCGAGCTTTCGAACAGGCTGCCCGTGCGCGTCCCGAAGTCGAGCGGGACGAGCCGGCCGGCGTCGTTGAACGTCAGGACATTGCCCGACGCGTCGAAAATCCCGCCGAATTCGGGAATGCTGTCGAAGGCGAGCGGCACGCCGCTGTTGGTGAAGACGTTGAGCCGCTGGTCGTAATAGAGCTGCTGCTGAAAGGGAGATGCCGGATCGGCGGCAGTCGTGAAAAAGGGGCCGGCGGCGCTCGTCAGAAAGCGGTCGCCCGTGGTGAGGCCGCGCGCGCGATTCCATTCGCCGCTGAGCGTGATGTGGCCGCGCCCGCCCGCAAAACCGGCGCCCCAGATGCCGCTGATGCGATAATCCGGTGCGTCGCCGCGCTGCGACACGCCCGCCTGGCCTTTGAGTTCAAGCCCGTCGAAATCCCGTTTGAGGATGATGTTGACCGTGCCCGCGATCGCATCGGAGCCATAGATGGGCGCGCCGCCGACCGCGACCGTTTCGATGCGATCGACCAGCGTTTCGGGGATGACGTTGAGGTCGACCTGACTGCCCGGCCCGACCGGCCCGAATACCGAGGCGGTATTGGACGACACGAAGCGCCGACCGTTCACCAGCGTCAGCGTGCGCTGGCTACCCAGCGAAAAGAAATCGACGAAGGTCTGGCCCGACCCGAAGGGGCCTTCCTGCGCACCGACATTGCTGTTGCCGGGGACGCCGAAGGCGGCAATTTCCGACAGCGCCTGCGCGACATTGGTATAGCCGCGCCGGTCGATCTGGTCGGCGGTGGTGACCAGCGTCGGCTGGATCGTGTCCGCATCGGTGCGCGCGATGCGCGACCCGGTGACGATGATCTGTGTACCGCTGTCGGCGTCCGCCGACGCATCGGGCGCAACATCCTGCGCCGCAGCCGGTGTAGCCGCCGCCAGAATAGCCAGCGCGGACAGGCCGCCATAAAGCCCTGCTCGCATCGCGCGCACGGTAATCATTCCGGGAACTCCCTCGTTTAAGCGATGCCCCCCGGCCGCACCAAAATCTGAATCGAGCGAGCGCTGCCCCGAACCCCCAAAAGCAAAGGGCCACGCTCCCATCCGGTTTCCGGACGGCAGCGCGACCCTACAGTCTGCTTATGAAAAATTAGTAACGATCAGTAACGATAATGATCGGGCTTGAACGGTCCTTCGACCGGCACGCCGATGTAATCGGCCTGCTTCTGCGTCAGCGTCGACAGCTTCACCCCCAGCTTTTCGAGGTGCAGCGCCGCGACCTTTTCGTCGAGATGCTTGGGCAGGACATAGACGTCGTTCTTGTAAACGTCGGCCTTGGTAAACAGCTCGATCTGCGCGAGCGTCTGGTTGGTGAAGCTCGACGACATCACGAACGACGGGTGGCCCGTCGCACAGCCGAGGTTCACGAGGCGGCCCTTCGCTAGCACGATGATCTGCTTGCCATCGGGGAATTCGACGAGGTCGGTGCCCGGCTTCACTTCGGTCCATTTGTAATTGGCGAGCCCCGCGATCTGGATTTCGCTGTCGAAGTGGCCGATGTTGCAGACGATCGCCATCGGCTTCATCGCCGCCATATGGTCGGCGGTGATGACGTCGGCGTTGCCGGTCGCGGTGCAGAAGATGTCGGCGCGGGCGACCGCTTCGTCCATCGTGACGACTTCATAGCCTTCCATCGCCGCCTGCAGCGCGCAGATCGGGTCGATTTCGGTAACCAGCACGCGCGCGCCGCCGTTGCGGAGCGAGGCGGCCGAGCCCTTGCCGACATCGCCAAAGCCCGCGACGCACGCAACCTTGCCGGCCAGCATGACGTCGGTCGCGCGGCGGATCGCATCGACCAGGCTTTCCTTGCAGCCATAAAGATTGTCGAACTTCGACTTGGTGACGCTGTCGTTCACGTTGATCGCCGGGAAGGGCAGCTTGCCTTCCTTGGCCAGCTGGTAAAGGCGGTGGACGCCGGTCGTCGTTTCTTCCGACACGCCCTTGATCGCGTGCACGCTCTTGGTGAGATAGCCCGGCTTGGCGGCAAGGAATTCCTTGAGCGCACGGACGAATTCGACTTCTTCGGCGTTGGTCGGCTCGAACAGCGGCTCGCCGGCTTCGACGCGCGCCCCCCACAGCGCGAACATCGTGGCGTCGCCGCCGTCATCGAGGATCATGTTCGCGGTCTGATCGTCGCCCCAGTCGAAGATCCGGCCGACATAGTCCCAATATTCAGCGAGGCTCTCGCCCTTCACCGCAAAGACGGGCGTGCCGCCAGCGGCGATCGCGGCGGCGGCATGATCCTGGGTCGAAAAGATGTTGCAGGTCGCCCAGCGCACCTCGGCGCCCAGCGCGATCAGCGTTTCGATCAGCACCGCGGTCTGGATCGTCATGTGCAGCGATCCGGTGATGCGCGCGCCCTTCAGCGGCTGCGCCGCGCCATATTCGGCGCGCAGCGCCATCAGGCCGGGCATTTCGGTTTCGGCGATCGCGATTTCCTTGCGGCCGAAGTCGGCGAGGCCGATGTCGGCAATCACATAGTCGGCGGCGCCGTCCTTGGTCTTCGCCGCCGCGATTGCGGCATTGGCGGCGGTAATGGCGGCATTGGCTGCGGTGGTGGCCACGGGGAGTCTCCATATTGGCGAGTACGGCCGCAGGCGAGCGGCCCCGAATTGTCGAGCAATTATGTTGCGCGCCCTAACCGAAAGCGCGTCGCCATTCAAATATAAACTTTTCTTTATATCTGCAAGGCGCGGGTCGCAGTCGAACGCGGCGCAGGCACGATTCGTCCGCCGCCAATCGCGAGGCAGCGCAAAATAAATTTCGGGCGCGCGCCAATGTTACAACGCGCGGGGCGCAATTGTGACACAGCCTTGCAATGGCCAACTTCCTAAGAAATTTGCCTTATAATACGCCGTGCGATGAGCATAATCTGTCTATGTGACAGCAATGTTACATAGCCCGCGATTCATTGACTTTTATCCCCACAAACGAGAAAATAGGTCAAAGTTTTCGGGGAGATACCTAGATGAAAAAAATTCTGCTCAGCTTGGCTGCCCTGGCCGTCGCGTCGCCGGCGATGGCTCAGTCGATCGTCGTCACGGGCACCGAGGACAGCGCCTCGACGCCGCTGTCGGTTGCCTTTGAAGAATTGCAGGCGGGCGAAAACAAGGCGGCAGTTGCCAAGCTGACCGACGGCCGGGTCGATGCCCGCGATCCGTCGCGCCTGATCAATCTGGGCACCGCCTATGCCCGGCTTGGCCGCACCGCCGACGCCGCGACCGCCTATCGGTCGGCGATCGACAGCCCGATCCGCTACGACCTCGAGCTTGCGAACGGGGATTTCATGGATTCGCGCTGGGCCGCACGCACCGCGCTCGCGCGGCTTGACCAGGGGCGCCCGCTCCTCGCCCTCGCGCACTGACGCAGCCGATCGACGGCGGCGATCCTACGCTTCGCCGCCCTCGACCGTCAGCAGGCGCGCATCGATGCCGGCTTCGGCAAAGGCTGCCTGCCACCGCTGCGCCGGCGGCGTGTCGAACAGCAGCGCGTCGCTGCCGGGCGTCAGATGCCAGGCATGGCGCACCATTTCCTCTTCGAGTTGCCCCGGTGACCATCCGGCATAGCCGAGCGCGACGAGCCATTGCGACGGCCCGCGCCCCTCACCGATGGCGCGCAATATGTCGTGCGAGCTCGATATCATCCAGCGCCCCGACACCTGCACCGCGCCTTCGCCCGACCAGTCGCGGCTGTGGAGCACGAAACCGCGCGACGGTTCGACCGGTCCGCCCAGAAAGACCGGCTGATCGAGCGGTGCGTCGTGCGCGATGTCGAGCTGATCGAGCACCGCACCGACGGTCATGCCGTCGATCGGGTCGTCGATGCCGATCCCCATCGCACCCTCTTCGTCGTGGCTGATCATCGCGATGACAGAGTGATCGAAACGCGGATCGCCGATGCCGGGCAGCGCGAGCAGCAATTGGCCGGTGAACCAGGTCGGCGCCTTTTCCATCGCCCCATCATGGACTGCCGGGCGCGCAGGGTCCAGCGTCTTTGCGGGCATATCGACGAACCGCGGGGTCCATTGTGCAATGCGAATGCTCCGCGGCTTGACTCGCGGCGGCGCACACCCAATGTCTCGCGCGCACAAGACCCCCCTCAACGAAAGGATGCCAGCATGACCATCACTACCGGAGACTCGCTGCCCGACACCAAGCTGGTGAAGGTCACCGAAGGCGGCCCCGAACAGGTTTCGGCCGCCGATTATTTCAAGGGCCGCAAGGTCGCGCTCTTTTCGGTTCCGGGCGCTTTCACGCCGACCTGTTCGGCCAAGCACCTGCCCGGCTTCGTCGAAAAGGCAGCCGAACTCAAGGCCAAGGGCATCGACGAAATCGTCTGCACCGCGGTCAATGACGCCTTCGTCATGGGCGCCTGGGCGAAGAATGCCGGCGCGACCGACAGCGTGACGATGCTCGCCGATGGCAATGGCGATTTCGCCGAAGCGGTCGGGCTGACCATGGATGGCAAGGCATTCGGCATGGGCAAGCGCGGCCAGCGTTTCTCGATGGTCGTCAACGATGGTGTCGTCGAGCAGCTCAATGTCGAGAAATGAGGGGCGGCGCGGCGCTGCGCCGCCCCCCTTTCCTTTTGTCATATTTTCGTGCAACAGCGTCGCGATGACATCAGAATCATCGAACGAAAATATCGCCGACCCCACCACCCTTGTCGAAGGGGTCATCGCCGAACTTCAGTCGCGTTTCCGCACGTCGGTCGGCAATCTCAAATCCGCCATCGCCGCCTTCGTCCGTGACGGCACCCTGCCGCCCGCCGACGCCGCCGCGACCGGCCTGTTCGACTATCCGGCGCTGCGCCTCGTCACCAGCGGCGAGTTTCGCGAAGGCCAGGGCGGCCACAACCTCGCCTTCGGTCATTTCGAGCGGGCGGGCGAGTTCGTCACGACGGTAACGCGCCCCGATCTGTTCGAGGCCTATCTGCGCGAACAGCTGACCCTGCTCGTCCGTCACTATGACGTGACGCTGGAGGTAACGCGCACCGGGCAGCAGATCCCCTTCCCCTATGTGCTCGACGCCAGCGACGGGTCGGACATGGGCAGCGTCACTCCGCTCGAACTCGCGCGCCTGCGCCATTATACCGGCACCGCGCCCGAACATTTCCAGCGCTATATCCTGTTCACCAACTATCACCGCTATGTCGACGAATTCGTCGCCTGGGCGGGGGCGCAGGTTGGCAAGGGGCGCTACACCGCGCTCGCCGGCGCGGGCGGCCTCTATGTCGACGAACCCGATATCAATGCCAGCGCGCTCGCGAGCGACAGCGCATGGCGACGGCACCAGATGCCCGCTTATCACCTGATTGCCGAGGGCGGCAGCGGCATCACGCTCGTCAACATCGGCGTCGGCCCCTCGAACGCCAAGACGATCTGCGATCACCTCGCGGTGCTGCGGCCCGAGGCATGGATGATGATCGGCCACTGCGGCGGGCTGCGCCCCAGCCAGCGGATCGGCGATTATGTGCTCGCCCACGCTTATCTGCGCGACGACCATATCCTCGACAGCGTGCTGCCGCCCGAAATTCCGATCCCGCCGATCGCCGAAGTCCAGCAGGCGCTGGCGAGCGCCGCCGAGGCGGTGTCGGGAACCAGCGGCGCCGACCTCAAGAAACGGATGCGTACCGGCACCGTCGTCACCACCGACGACCGCAACTGGGAATTGCGCTTCACCGATTCCGCGCTGCGCTTCTCGCAGTCGCGCGCGATCGGCATCGACATGGAGTCAGCGACCATCGCGGCGCAGGGCTACCGCTTCCGTGTGCCTTACGGCACCTTGCTGTGCGTGTCCGACAAGCCGCTCCACGGCGAACTCAAGCTGCCGGGACAGGCCAACCGTTTCTATGAAGAAGCGATCGCGGCGCATCTCCAGATCGGCATCCGCACCTGCGAATTGATGCACGACGAGGGCGCCAAGCTGCACAGCCGCAAACTGCGCGCGTTCAACGAGCCGCCGTTCCGGTGACGCCGGCAGCCGCCCTTTCGCGCTCCGTCGCGGGCCGCGTCGCAATCGTCACCGGCGCCGCGAGCGGCATGGGGCGGGCGACCGCGCTGCTGCTAGCGCGCGAGGGCGCGAAGGTGGCGGTCACCGACCTTGACCCTGCCGCATGCAAGGCCGTTGCCGCGGAAGCCGGCGACGGCGCGCACGCCTTCGCGCTAGACGTATCGGACGGCGAGGCGATCAAGCGGGTCGTCGCCGACGTTGCAGCGCATTTCGGAGGTATCGATATCCTCATCAACAACGCCGGCGTGTCGAGCTTCTGCCCGCTCGATGCGGGCGACGATTACGATGCGATCTGGCACCGCGCGATCGCGGTGATGCTGACCGCGCACCAGCGCATGGTGCGCGCGGCGCTCCCATGGCTGCGGCAGAGCGACGCGCCGCGCATCGTCAACATTGCCTCGACCGAGGGACTGGGCGCGACGCCCGGCGACACGCCCTATGTCGCGGCAAAGACGGGCGTGACCGGGCTGACGCGTGGGCTGGCGGTCGATCTGGGCAAGGATGGCATCACCGTCAACTGTATCTGCCCCGGCCCGATCCGTACCGCGATGACCGACAAGGTGCCCGACGCGGACAAGGCGATCTTCGCACGGCGCCGCACCGCGCTGCGCCGCTACGGCGAGCCCGAGGAGGTCGCGCATGTGACGCTGAGCCTCGTCCTGCCCGCGGCGAGCTATATCACCGGCGCGGTGATCCCGGTCGATGGCGGGCTGATGGCGCGCAACGCGTAGACGGCATCAGACATAGAAATCGGCGCGCAGGTTTATGCCGCGTTCGACCCAGAGTTTGAGCGCGCAGAGCATCTGCGTCCAGCCATGGCAATTGCCGTAGCTGCCGTCGAGCGCCGCCTGCGTTTCGCGCCAGCCGCCCTCGGCGATCTCGACCAGCGTGCGGCCGTCATCGAGCGGCTTGAAGGTCATGGTCACGCGGGTACGGTAAGCGGCGTCCGCCATCGTGCCGCCCTCCACCCCCGGCGCCTGGCCTTCATAGGCCGCCCATTCCAGAACGATCTTCTCATCCTGCACCACCTCGATCACATGGACCGGAAAGGCGCCGGGATAATCGTGGAAATCCCACGTCACCACCGCGCCGGTCTCGAGCCGGCCCTGCGCGCCGCCGGTGGTGAAATAGTGCGACAGTTGCGCGGGATCGGCCACCGCCTCGAACACATCATGCACCGGCTTGGCGATGCGCGCCGCGACCCTGAATTTCAGTTCCATCGTCATTCTCCGCTTGAGTCGCATTTAATTATGTTATAAATTTATAACATGTCAATCCACGACGATTTCGACCGCATCTTCAAGGCGCTCGCGCACGGCGTTCGACGTCAGATTCTGGACGATCTGAAGGATCAGCCGCTTACGACGGGGGCGCTGTGCGACCATTTCGCCGATCTCGACCGCTGCACGGTGATGCAGCATCTGAAGGTGCTGGAGGAGGCAGGGCTGGTCATCGCCGAACGTCGCGGCCGCGAACGCTGGAACCATCTGAACGCGATGCCGATTCAGGACATCCACGACCGCTGGATCGGCCCGCATGCCGCGGCGGCCGCCGCGCAGCTTGCGCGGGTCAAGCAGGCTGTCGAAACGCAGTAGAAGCAGTCGCCGCCGGCCCTATTCGCCGGCCCTATTTCAAGCGACCGCGCGGCCGATGGTCAGCCGGCCACGCCCTTCGCCGAACCTGCGACCAGGTTCATCACCAGCTTCGGCAGGCTGCGGTAATTGGCGGCATGATATTGCGAATCCCCGGGCAGCGCCGCCTGCAGGCGGCGGTGCGCCTCGGGCAGAGCATGATAGGGAACGCCGGGCAGCAGATGATGCAGCGCGTGATAGCGCAGCCCCACCGGCGCCCATAGTTCGGGGAGCAGGCCGGGCGGCGGGACGTTGACGCTGTCGAGGAACTGCGCGGTTACGGTCAGCACCTCTCCGTCATTCTCCCATAGATGCGCGACAAGCGTGCGGATCTGGTTGAGGACGAGGCTGGCGGCCGCGATGGCACCGAAGATCAGCAGCGCGCGCAGCGGCACCCAGCCGAACACGCCCGCCGCGATCAGCAGCGTCGACCAGGCCCAGGCTCCGCCTTCCTGCCACGCCCACTGGCGGCGGAAATCGCCTTCGGGCGGGCGGCGACGGAACATCGGGTTGATGATCATCCCCGAATAGCGCTCCATCACCACGCGGCGAAGCGGCGGGATGACGAACGACAGCGGGGTCAGCACCGCAAAGCGGAAAAGCAGCGCCAGCGGCGCAAAGGCGGCCGCGACGACGAACAGCGGCACCGTCCACGGCTTCATCAGCGCCAGCGGCAGATATTCGGGATCTTCGACCGTGCCATATTTGGTGCGGTTATGGTGAAGGCTGTGGATGCCTTCGTAAAGGAAGGAAGGGATAAGCAGCGGGATGCCGACGAGCAGGTTCCACACCAGCCGGAAACCGGGGAGCGCATTTTTGCGGATATGCGTCAGTTCATGGATGAAGCTGCCCGCACGGTAGAGCGCAACGACGGCGACGAGCGCCGCCGCGAGCATCCATGCGGTCGACGGCGCAAGGATTGCCGCCGCGACACCGGCATAACCGATGAACGCCGAACCGAGGAAATCGACCCAATAGATGCGCGCGTTCGGATTGACGAGATCGCGCGTCAGCTCCGAAGCCGCGCGGATCATCGCCATATCGTCGGCAATCGCCGATTTGGGCGTCTTGGTAGCCGGGGCCGCGGGGGGAGTCGCGATCCGTTCGGCAGCGGGATTGGTCGTCATCATGCCGGCGTCTTCACCATGATTTCGTGGCAGCATGATGGCCGAATACGGGTCGCCAGCGCCACAGCTATGCCCTAATGCGTCGCCACAGATATAGGCATCGTCATTCAGGAAACCAGCCATGGCCGCACATTCGCAAGGTCCCGTCTCCATCCATCCCGTCAAGGACAAGGCGGACAAGCGCGAATTCGTCGAGCTGGCCTTTCGGCTCAACCGCGGCGATCCCGCCTGGGTGCCGCCGCTGAAAAACGAAGCGTTCGACCTGTTGACGCCGGGCAAGAACCCCTGGTTCGAACATGGCAAGGCGCAGCTGTTCCTCGCACGCCGCGACGGCCGCACGGTGGGACGCATTTCGGCGCATGTCGACTTCCTCGCGCTCGAACAGCCGGCGAGCCAGGGCATGGGTCCGGGGACGGGCAATTGGGGGCTGCTGGAGGCCGAGGATGCCGAGGTCGCGCACGCGCTGATCGTCAGCGTCGAAGACTGGCTGCGCGGCCAGGGAATGAACCGCGCGCTCGGCCCGCTGTCGATTTCGATCTGGGACGAACCCGGGCTGCTGGTCGAAGGGTTCGAGACGCCGCCCACGATCATGCTCGGCCACAACAGCCCGCTCTATCAGGCCTGGATCGAGGCCGAAGGCTATCGCCCGGTCAAGAAGCTGTTCAACTATGCGGTCGATATCGTCGACGGCTTTCCGCCGCTGGTGAACCGCATCGTGGCGGCGGGCGAGAAGAACGACCGCATCCGCATCCGCCGCGTCGACAAGCGCAAGTTCGATGCCGAGGCGCGGCTGATCATGGGCATCTTGAACGACGCCTGGTCGGACAATTGGGGTTTCGTTCCGCTGACCGACAGCGAAATCGCCTATGTCGGCAAGAAGCTGAAGGATATTGTTTTCGAAGATCTGATCCGCGTCGCCGAAGTCGATGGCGAGGCGGTCGCGTTCATGATCGTGCTGCCCAACATCAACGAACTCCTGATCGGGATGGACGGATCGCTGTTCCCCTTCAACTGGGCGCGCCTGCTGTGGTGGCTGCGCAAGCCCAAGAGCAAGCGGCTGCGCGTGCCCCTGATGGGCGTGGTCAAGAAATTGCAGAACAGCCGCATGGCGAGTACCCTCGCCTTCATGATGATCGAATATATCCGCCGCGACGGCGTTGCCAATTATGGTGCCGAGCAGGGCGATATCGGCTGGGTGCTCGACGACAATCAAGGGATGAACGCGGTCGCCGACGCCATCAACGCGACGGTCAATCGCGTGTATCAGCTTTACGACAAGCCGCTGTCCTGACGCGGCGGGCCGCCGTTCTGCTGGCATGATTTTGCGACAAAGGACGGGCAGCTTCGGGGTCTGAAACCGAAGGATGCGCGATGCCCAGCCTTTATCTTGCCGCCAACCGCTTCGGCCTCGGCCGCCGCTTCGACGATCTCGCGACCGACGACCCGCAGGCGTGGCTGCTGCATCAACTGGCCGGCTATGACCCGGCCCCCGCACCGATCGCCGCCTTGCCCGGCCGCGCCGCCATCGCCGCCGCCTATGTCGAATATCAGGACGACCGGCGAGCGATGCGCCGCAATGCGCCGGATGATGTCGCCCAGAAGGACGGCACAGGCACGGCGATGGCCCCCGAACTGCAACGCTTGTCGCGCTCCGCAATCCGCACCCATTATGTCGATGCGGCCGCCGCGCGGCTTGCCAATGCGGTCGCGACGCCAACGCCCTTCCCCGAACGGCTCGTCCACTTCTGGTCCAACCATTTCGCCGTGTCGGCCGACAAGCTGCCGGTGATCGGTTTTGCCGGCAATTACGAGTTCGAGGCGATCCGCCCCCACATCATGGGCAAATTTTCGGATCTCCTGATCGCGGCGGTGCGGCATCCCGCCATGCTGCTCTATCTCGATCAGGCGCAAAGTTTCGGGCCCGACAGTCCGGTGTCCGACCGCATCCGCGCGCGCGGGCGGCGGCAGGCGCCGGGGCTCAACGAAAATCTGGCGCGCGAGATCATGGAATTGCACACGCTGGGGGTGCGTGCCGGCTATACGCAGGCCGACGTCACGGCCTTTGCCAAGGTACTGACCGGGCTGACCGTGGCCGGGCTTGGCCGCGGTGCCGGGCAGCGGCTGATGCCTGCGGGCGCGGCCGACGGCGACACCGTCTTTATCGCACCGCTGCACGAACCCGGCGCGCAGTCGATCATGGGCAAACGCTATGCGCAAGGCGGCGCGGACCAGGCGGAGGCGGTGCTGCTCGACCTCGCGCGACATCGGGCAACCGCGCGACACATCGCCACCAAGCTGGCCCGACATTTTTCCGGCGACACGCCTGCCCCCGCGCTCGTCGCGCGGCTCGAGGCCGATTTCCTTCGGACCGGCGGCGACCTGACCTCGCTCTACCGCACGCTCGTCGCCGCGCCCGAGGCATGGGGGGCCGAACCCGCGATGTTCAAATCGCCGTGGGACTGGACCGTATCGGTGATGCGAAGTCTGAAACTGCCGGCGCTTGGCGACCGGCAGAATGTCCCGGCGCTGTTCGCCCAGCTCGGCCAGCCGATCTGGCGCCCCGGATCGCCCGCCGGCTATGATGATCTGGTCGCGACCTGGGCCGGATCGGCGGCGCTGATGCAGCGCGTCGAGCTCGCCAGCCGGGTCGCCGGTCGCATCGGCGACCGCGTCGACGCCCGCCAGCTCGCGCCGCTGATCCTTGCCGACGCCTTGACGACGCAAACCGCGCAGGCGGTCGCCCGCGCCGACAGCCCCGGCCAGGCGCTCGCGCTGCTCTATGCCAGCCCGGCCTTTCTGCGGAGATAGACGATGACCCTCTCCCGCCGCCATATGCTCATCAGCGGACTGACCGTTGTCGCCGCCGGTGCGGTGCCGCGTTTCGCCTATGCCGCCGCGGCGACGCCGCGCCGGCTGGTGTTCGTGATCCAGCGCGGCGCCGCCGACGGCCTTGCGATCGTCGCACCGACGGGCGATCCCGCCTATGCCGGGCAGGCGCATTTCGCGCACGCCGTCGCCACCGCCTATCGCGACCGGTCGCATTTCGACGGCCAGAATGTGCTCGAAGGCGGTGGCTCGCGTCCCTATGAAAAGAGCGACGGCTGGGTCGGAAGGCTGCTGACGCTGCTGCCGCCCGCCGAGCGCGAGGCGCTCGCGATCGCGCCGGCGGTGCCGCTGGCGCTGCGCGGCAGCGCCCCCGTCGCAACCTACGCCCCCAGTCGCCTGCCGCAGGCCGACGCCGATCTGATCGCGCGACTGTCGGCACTCTATGCCGACGACGCGCTGCTGCACCCGCTGTGGGACAGCGCGGTCAAGACGCAGGAGCTGGCGGGCGACATCGGCGGCAACAATGGCCGCAACGGCGCCGACCTCGGCAAGCTCGCGGCATCGCTGATGCTTCCGGCCGACGGGGCGCGGGTGATGATGATCGAAACCGGCGGCTGGGACACGCACAGCGGCCAGCGCGGGCGGCTGACGGCGCAGCTTCGCGGGCTCGACCAGCTTGTCGGCGCGCTGCAAGTCGGGCTTGGCGCGGCGTGGAACGACACGCTGGTCGTGGTCGCGACCGAATTCGGGCGCACGGTTGCGGTCAACGGCACCGGCGGCACCGACCATGGCACCGGATCGGCGGCGATGTTCTTCGGCGGTGCGCTGGCGGGCGGGGGGCCGGTCGCGGGCGGGATGGTCTCGGCCGACTGGCCGGGGCTGGGCGCCGCAAACCGCCTCGACGGCCGCGATCTCAAACCGACGCGCAGCCTCGAAAGCGTGATCGGCGCCGCGATCGCGCATCACTATGCGCTTGATCCGGCGCGGGTGATGCAGACGCTCTACCCCGACGCCTGAGGCCATGGTCCAGCCTCATCGCGAGCGCGGCGAAGCAATGACGATTCAACTAATGGGGTTGCGTCATGCAAAGCTGGCCCAGGTGGGCGCATGGTCGCTCGCCTTTTCGCGGCCGCGATACGCCTTGTCGACCTGCGCATCGATCAGGCGGTCGGCCATTGCGGGGCTGAGCAGCAAATGGTCGATACGGAAACCATGGTCGCGCTGCCACCCGCCCGCCTGATAGTCCCAGAAGGTCCAGACATGCCCGGCCGGATGGCGGCTGCGGATCGCGTCGGTCCAGCCGTCGCCGAGCATTCGGAACCAGGCGTCGCGCGATTCGGGCTGCATCAGCGCATCGTCCGCCATGCCGCGCACGTCCCACACATCGTCGTCGTGAGGGATCACGTTATAGTCGCCTGCCAGGATCGCCGGAATTTCGCTGGCCAGCAGCGCCTTCGCGCGTTCGCGCAGCCGGGCCATCCAGCGCAGCTTGTAATAGAATTTGGGGCTGGGATGCGGATTGCCGTTGGGAAGATAGATCGCCCCGATACGGACGCCGAAAACATCGGCCTCGAGATACCGTGATTGTTCGTCCTCGGCCTCGCCAGCGAGCCCCCGCTGCACTTCAACCGGATCGGTCCCCTTGGCGAGGATCGCAACGCCGTTGAAGCCCTTTTGCCCGTGATAGAGGAAGCCGTAACCCGCCGCCTCGATCTCCTTGGTCGGCATCGTTTCGTCGCTCGATTTCAATTCCTGAAGGCAGACGACATCGGGCTGCGTTTCATCGAGCCATTCGACAAGGCGCGGCATCCGCGCCTTGATCCCGTTGATGTTGAAGGTGGCGACTTTCATCGCCCCGCTATGGCAGGAAGCGCGCCGCTTAGAAAGGCGTCAGATCGAGAAGCTGGAGCCGCAACCGCAGCCCGAGGCAGCGTTGGGATTTTCGACCTTGAACGAAGATCCGCCAAGCGAATCGACAAAATCGACGGTGCAGCCGCGCAACAGATCGAGGCTGATCGAATCGACCACTAGCTTGACCCCGTCGGTTTCGGTGACGCGGTCATCGGCGTCGATGCTTTCAGCCAGACCGAAGCGATAGGTGAAGCCCGAACAGCCGCCGCCATCGACCGCAAGGCGCAGTGCAGGTTCCACCCCGCCCTTGCGTTCGGCGATCCAGCGGACGCGCGCCGCAGCGGCGGGAGACAGGGTGATATCGTCGATCTGCGTGGCCATCATATGAAGATAGGATCGCGAGCCCCAAAAGAAAAGGGCGCCCCGGCCGCTGGCCTGGGGACGCCCCTCCTCTCCGACCCAGAGAAACTGTTACTCGGGACCGCCCATGGCCAGCTTGTCGCCGGTGAGCGCCGCGATCGTCATCGAATCCGACCGCACGAACGGCATCGGGTTGACCGGTTCGCCGTCGATGCGGACTTCGTAATGGAGATGGTTGCCGGTCGAGCGGCCGGTCGAACCGACATAGCCGATCACATCGCCCTTCTTCACCTGCTGCCCGGGCTGCACGACGAAGGACGACATATGGCCGTAGCGCGTCTCGATCGCGTTGCCATGTTCGATTTCGACATAATTGCCATATCCGCCAAGGCGCTGGGCGCGGCCGACGATGCCGTCGGCGGTGGCGTAGATGGGGGTGCCGTAAGGCGCCGGAATGTCGACGCCATTGTGACGCGCGAGCTTGCCGGTGATCGGGTGGACGCGCATGCCATAGGACGACGAGAGCGACATCTGCTCGATCGGACGGCGCGACGGGATCGCGATGCCGATATTGGCGGTCAGCCCGGTGTCGAGACGCTTCCACGCCTGAAAAATCGCATAGGCTTCGCTGTCGTCGCGCTGCGTCGGTGCCCCCGGGACGCTGTCCTCATCGGGTTCGTCGGGGACGACGATGCCCGCATCGCTGCTGCCTTCGACCGCATGTGCAGCCGGAACGGTCATGCCTGTCAGTGCCAAGGCACCGAAAACAAGACCAAATCGGAACTTTTGCCCCAGAGAAGCGTTTCGCACGTATCGACCCCGCTATCGCCTTGTCGCCGACCCGTTTTACGGCGGTGTCGGCGCCGGTTGTTTCTCGTGGATGGGATTATTCCCTTGCCCGCGATGGTTACTGCGTGGCCGATCCTTACGAAGCAATAACAGCGTAGTATTCTTGCGTTAAACCGGCATCCCGGCGCGCCGAGTCGTTGAACGGCGGCTTCAGCACCCCGCGAAATCGCGATTTCACGAGGGTTTGCCATGTCGGCGCCGGGGCGAATCCCAATTCGTCGCACATCCAGTTGAACCAGACAGTGCCGGCGCTCACATGCCGGATCTCGTCGATATAAATGCGCTCCAATATCTTTGCCGAAGCCGCGTCGCCCTGGGCGCGAAAGCGCGTGACGGTGGCGGGCGTCACGTCGAGGCCGCGCGCCTCCAGCACCATCGGCACGATCGCCAGCCGCGCGAGCGGATCGTCGGCGGTCGCCGCCGCCGCTTCCCACAGGCCTGCATGGGCGGGCAGCGCGCCATAGTGACTGCCAAGCGTGCGCAGGCGCCGGTCGAGGAGCGCGAAATGCATCGCCTCGTCGGCCGCAACGGCGATCCAGTCATCGACGAAGCCGCGCGGGAAGCGGTCGCCGAAGCGCCCCAACAGATCGACCGCCAGATCGATCGCGACGAATTCGATATGCGCCAGCGCATGCAGCATCGCGATGCGCCCCCGCTCGGACCCGCCCCCTCCAGCACCGCATCGGCATGGCCCTTCACGCGCACCTTGCGCCATTCGCGGGCGAGCTTGCCATCGGCCCCGAACAGGAAGGTCGAGCGTTCGATTCCCATATAGGTGCGACCGTAATTCTGCTTTTCGACCCAGGTGCCGAAGGCTTCGCACACGCTGCCGTCCTCGTCGGAGGCGAGCCGCACGGTCAGGCCATATTTGTCGCGAAACTTGCACAGCTTCGCCGGCGCGTCGCGCGACACCGCGATCACCTGCGCATTCAGATGCGCGAAATCGGGTGCGAGCCGGGTGAAATCCTGCGCCTCGGTGGTGCAGCCTGGCGTATCCGCCTTGGGATAGAAATAGACGACCAGCGGCGCGCCCTTCAGCGCCTTGAGGTCGATCGCCGCGCCGTCGGCATCGGCAAGCGTGCCGGCCGGAATATCGTCTCCGATCGCGAGTGCGCTCATTCTTCCTTCTCCTTCTGGGGCGCGGCGGACCGAATCGCGACCCACCAGTCGCCGACCTCCTGCCGCGCCGCATCGTGCGCGGCAAGCAGTTGCGGCCAGCCGGGTTCGCCGCAGGCGCTGGCGACGAGTTGGCGCGCCGCCGCAGTGGCGGGGGCGCCTTCGGGGGCGGTCAGTCGCAGCATGACGAGCATCCGCGCGAGCAGCGCATGCGCCGTGCCTATTCCGGTCGGCGCCAATGCCGCGGCTTCCAGGCAGGCGAGCGCGGTCGGAATATGCGGATCGCGACAGCGCCCGCTCGCCAGTTGCTCGGTCTGCATCGCAAATTCCAGATCGACGAGCCCGCCGGGGCCGCCCTTGATGTCGAGCGCGCCCTGCGGCGGCTTATGCGCGGCGATCTTGTCGCGCATCGTCGCGGCGTCAGCGACGACCGCGGCCCGGTCGCGCGGCGCCGTCAGCACCTTTTCGATCACGCAGCCCACCTCGGCGCGCGCCGCATCGGAGCCATAGACGGCGCGCGCGCGCAGCAGCGCCATATGCTCCCACGTCCACGCCTCCTCGCGCTGATAGCGGTCGAAGCTGTCGACTGTGACCACCAGCGGCCCCTGCGCGCCCGACGGACGGAGCCGGACATCGACGTCATAAAGCTTGCCCGCCGCGGTCGGTACCGACATCGCCGCCGTCACCCGCTGCGCGAGCCGGTTGTAATAGGTCGTGGCGCCGAGCGGCCGCGGCCCGTCCGATTCGGCGAGATGGTCGCCAGTGAACAGATAGATGAGATCGAGGTCGGAGGCGTGGGTCAGCGCGCGGCCGCCAAGCCGCCCGAGCGCCAGCACGACCAGTTCGCTGTCCGGAACGCGGCCGTGCGCGGCGACGAATTCGGCAACCGTGGCGTCGGCGAGGACCTGCAACGCCGCTTCGGCCAGATCGGCATAGCCGCGCGCGACGATCAGCGGGTCGGTCGAGCCGGCGATCAGTTGCACGCCATAGGCAAAGCGCCGCTCGCCCACCCGGTCGCGCACGCGGTCGAGCAGCCGCTCATAATCGAGACCGGCAAGCGTCGGCGCCCATTCGGCGAGCAGTTCGGCCTTGCTGGCCGGTGCCTCGAACGCGCGCGCGTCGATCAGCCCCTCGATAAGCTCGACGCGCGCCGCGAGCGCATCGGAGAGCGCGGGCGCGAGCGCGAGGATGCGCGTCGCGATTTTCGCCAGCGCGGGCTGCGCCGCGAGCAGATGAAAGAAGCCCACCGCACTGGGCAGCCCCCCCACCAGCTTGTCGAAGCGGACGAGCGCCGCGTCGGGATCGGGTGCCGCGCCGAGCGCGCGGACGAGTTCGGGGAGCACCGTCTCCAGCGCCTCGAGCGCTGCCGGGCTGCGCAGCGCGCGCGCCTTGCCGTCGCGCCATTCGGCGATAGTGCGCAGCGCGGCGTCGGGCGGATCGAACCCCGCCGCGGCAAGCGCCCCCGCCAGCTCGCCCTCGCCCATCGGCAGCCCGCGCGCCACCCGCACGGCAAGATATCCGAAGGCCTGCGCCTCCAGCATATCACCGTCCAGCCCGATCTCTTCTATCGGCATGACCGGACAATCCAGACT
>LUMV01000079.1_pt1 | contig 24988 bp, 44 predicted proteins | sample 729731 | NCBI WGS metagenome assembly LUMV01 (sample SAMN03860301, study PRJNA289734) | marine metagenome | biome: seawater column; feature: ocean; material: water; isolation source: Red Sea water column Station 192 - depth 200m | place: Saudi Arabia: Red Sea | collected 2011-10-15 | depth 200 m
TATATATACAGAGCGTGCAATCTATCGCACACAGTTGGCGGTCGCCTCAAATCTTATCCCGTGCTGCATTCTCAAGCAATATTGATAGGGGGAATGCATGCGTAACACGAAGCCACCGAAAGGCGACTGGGAAGCTGGGGTCGCAACGCTATGTGACGGACTGCGTTTGATGCTATCGACGTTCCGAGACGAGCCAGACTCCAACGAGCCAAACTCCAACGAGACGACGGACGCACTTTATATCAGCTCCACCGAATTTGCGAAGATGTTCTCGTTGAGCCAATCACACGTCAGGCGGATGCTAAGGAACGGCGTAATTAAGGGTTCACAAGTCGGCAGCGGATGGAAGATTCCGCGATCTGAGGTGGAGCGGTTCTCGGCGGATCTGCGAGGGAGGTCTGTCGAACATGGCTAGTCTAGTAAAGCGTAAAAATGGAACCCGCGAGCTACAGTTTTGGTTTGACGGTAAACGTCGCACGTTCCGGCTGGGACGAATGTTATCAAAAGAGGCACAGCTAGTGCGATTTCACGTCGAGTCACTCGTGTCGTCGCAGGAAAGGAATGTAGAAATCAGCAGGGCCACTACTGAGTGGCTTTCGAGTGGCTGCGCTCCGAAGATGAGGCGACGTTTAGAGGACGCAGGTTTACTGGGACGCCAGGAGCAGCCGACTCTCGGCGAGCTGAGGGACTACGTCGACTCGCAGTACCGGAACGGAAACCGCCACACGCACCGCAATTTGATGTCCGCTATAAGCACGGCAATAGACTATTTCTCTGCGTCGACGTTGCTGGCAGGCATCACGCCAGGTGACGCGAAGGACTTGCAGCGAGCGTTGTTGCAGCATGGTTACGCTCCCACAACAACGTCGGAATGTCTAAGGAAGTTACGCCGCTGCTTCCGTATGGCCGTCGATAAGAAATGGGTTGAACAAAACCCGTTTCACCACATGTCCGGGCTGGTCGCGACGAATCCAGATCGCCAGGTTTTTGTTTCACGGGACACTGTCGAGCGACTAATCGCGAGCGTTGAGCCAGAGTGGCAGTTGATTATTGCACTGGCCCGCTACGGCGGATTACGGTGCCCGAGTGAAGTGATGGACCTGGAATGGAGCTGGGTTGACCTACCTGCTAGCACAATGAAGGTATTCTCCCGTAAGAATCAGCGGTACGAAGCGAAGAGGTGGCGGGAGGTTCCGATTTTTCCGGAGCTTCGCAGCCCATTGGAGCGGGCGTGGGATCTCGCACCAGTTGGCGCGAAATTCGTAATTCAAGGCCACCGACAGGGGGAGCGGTCGCTGTATTCTGCACTCCAAAAGCGGCTCAAGAAAACTGCTATTGCCCCATGGCCAAAGTTATTTGTAAATTTGCGGTCGTCGCGGGAAACAGAGCTAGTGGAAGAGTACCCACTACACGTCGTAACTTCCTGGCTGGGTAATTCGCCAGAGATCGCCGCTAAGCATTATTTACAAGTAACGGCGGGACATTTTTCCAGGGCGATTGGATGCGAAGGGAGTGAGGAACAGGGGACTAGACGCAGGGACGTACACAAGGCGAGGTAGCTAGGAAATGTCACGGACTCGACACAAAAACGCGACAGCTATCATGCCAGCACTCATCTGCGGTATAGGCGGTCTGGACGTGCAGATACGGCTGACATGCCCGCGTATACCGCAGAACGACGGTATAAGCGGGCATGGCGTTACAATCAAGTACCCCCTAGGGGTGTCGAACCTCTCGCGTAGCTACGGCGAGACGCCGTGGATGTTCTCGGGTGACAGCAGTTTTGACGGTATTCGCTATCTTTGCGCGCCGTGGGGCAAACACCACACCGAACGGAGTGAATCAAGGGTATGAACCAACAAGATCTGTTTAACGAGCCGGAATATGTTCCGACGCCGGCAGCACGGCTTGAGCGGCGTAGTGTCTCGCCAGTCGGGGTTGGTCCTCGACTTAGTCCGTCGCAACCCAGGAAGCACTTCACGGGAGCTGGGCGAGCTTGGACCGGTAGGACGGCACGCCGTGGCCCGGCGGTTACCGGAGCTCGAACGGGCTGGTGCCGTCCACCGGGCTGGGGCGAGGTTGTGCCGCATTGCCTCTCGACGGGCGACTACATGGGAGGCGTCTGGCTAGTGAATATACACGTACGGTGGATGATCCACGCCGATTTGGATGAGGTGCTTGAGATCGAGCTGGCCTCATTCCGAGAGCCTTGGACACTGGCGGAAATAGCGCAGCGATTTTCTGCGATTAAGTGTGTCGCGCAGGTTGCTGAGTTTGATCGGCGCGTCGTCGCCTACATGCTTTACGAGTTGGGCACGTGCTCTGTCGAGCTCGGCACGATTTGCGTCCACCCATCAGCGAGACGAAAAGGCGTCGGGAGAACGCTGATTGAGGTATTGAAGACGAAGCTCGGGAGTGATCGAGCGTACAAAACTAACAGGATTCGCCTGGTGGTTAGCGAGAGAAACCTACAGGCGCAGCAGTTTTTCCGGTCGCAAGGTTTTTTGTCGACGCAGCTGATGCGCAATTACTACGGAAGTGAGAGCCCAGGGGTTGCTGCTATCCGAATGCAATACGAGCGAGGCAGTAAGAGTAAGTGGTCAATGTCGAACAGGTTAACGAAAGTAGGACGCGATGAGTAACAACCACGGCACGAGCGACGGAAGGGCGTCGGATGACGCGGCAATTGCTGTGCTCGACCAGACGACGGGCGCCTGGACGCCAAATCCGGGGATTTACCGGGATGTGGAATTTAGTGAGTACCTCGCGTGGAGGTGCATGTCACAAAGCAAGCTGAAGCGCGGCCGCGAGTCGATGGCACATTATAAGGCCGCGATTGAGTCGAGTTCGGCGCCGTCGGATTCGATGCGGCTCGGCAGGCTGTTTCACGCAGGTGCGCTGGAGCCGTTGACGGTGCCGATGCTGTACTGCGTGATGCCGTCGTTTGAGCTCGACGAAGGCAACCGGACGGCATCTGGGAGCGTCCCAAAAAATCCGAAGGCCACGAAATATTACCGAGAGCACGTAGATCTTTTCGTGGAAATGAATCGCTATAAGGAGGTGGTAACTCGAGACGAGTACGCTCGGTTGTTGGGTGTTGTTGAGGCGATATCACGAGACGCTGCGGCTCGCAAGTATATGCAGCGCGGCGCCGAGTCAGAAGTGTCGTTCGTCTGGGAAGACCAGAGTACCGGCGTACTATGCAAAGGGCGAGCCGACTGCCTAGACATCGGCCGCGGACTCTGCGTAGACCTGAAGAAGCACGACAGCGGCAGGGATTTTTCAAATGCCATATATCGGTACGGATACCACATCCAAGCCGCATGGTATCTAGACGGCTTAGCCGCGTTGACGGGCCGCGACAAGTGGGAGTACTGCATCATTGCCCACACGAGTGAGCCCCCGTATATCTGTCAGGCTGCACCGCTCGATGCCGCTGCTGTACAGGTAGGCAGGCGCGAGTATAGGACGCTATTGAAGCAAATTCAGGAATCGGAGTCGTCGGGGATCTGGCCAGGGCCAGTTGGCCCGGATTGCTGGAAATTACCAGAATGGGTGCCGTCGGCATCTATCGTGAAACATCACGGGGAAGAAATGGAGATCTGATATGCACATAAGTGAGATGAGCCGGAGCCGGTATATACGAACGAGCGATCTGCAAGGGCGGGATGTCGTGGCGACTATCGCTGGAGTCGAGCGCGAGCAGGTAGGTGTCGAGCGCGAGGAGGTATGGGTTTTGCATTTTGTCGACTGCAAGCCACTGATAATCAACGAAACAAACCTAGCAACTCTCGGTGAAGTGGTCGGCGACGAGACAGACCACTGGAAGGGGCGGCGCGTCTCGCTCTATCCAACAACGACGAGCTATAAGGGGCGTACGGTTCCGTGCATTAGAGTGCGTGACAGGCAGCCGGCCGATGAGTCGCCGGGACAGGGCGCGATGTATGCAGAGCACGCGAGGAAGAACGGGGCGGTCGATGAGTATTTACACTGACGTACACGATGCCGTAGTGATCGCCGGCGTGCTTGCGTCTGCTGCGGTGTGTTTCCTGTTTGGAGCTTGGTACATATCGAGGGAGTTATGAACGAAGACTCGAGTAACACTGAAAATATATGGGTCACGCACGCCTACCCCAGCCGCTTGGCCTCGAGACTCACGCGGTTAACGTGGCATCTCCCGCGGGTGTTGTGTAAATCAGCATACCAAGGCGACGCGTCGGCGGTTGTTCGGCAACGCAAGCCGCACGAGTGCGGGCGATGTAAGGAACGGTTTCGGAATCCGGCCGCGCTGACGTTACATATCAAGGAGCGGCACTAGCGAATCCCAGTGGGGCCGTTTGACTGGGGGTTATGTGGTGAGGGACACTGGGTGGGTATCGTAAGTGACTTGAAGGATATAAGGGACACCGAGTGGGTGTCGAGACTCACGCGGCTGACGTCGTATGCCCCGCGTGTGATGCGAAAGTTAGCCTACCAAGGCGACGGGCCGGCGGTTGTTCGCTATCACAAGCCGCACGAGTGCGGGCGATGTAAGGAGCGGTTTCGCAATCCGGCCGCGCTGGCGTTACATATCAAGGAGCGGCACGTTTGATCAAATGGATAAAAAAAGGAAGTAAGTAACCAAGGAGGATCTTAGAGATGCAATACGTAACTGCTGCCGAACTAGCTAAAATTCTTAGTGTGCAAGAGTCCACAGTCTATCGCTGGGCCAGGGAGAGACGTATCCCGAACTACCGTCCTAGCCAGCGCTGCGTAAGGTTCAACGTATCAGAAGTTGTGGACGCGTTGCGGCAGGTGCCTGCAGCGGTTTCGCAACCCGGCGGCGCTGACGCTACACATCAGGAAGCGGCACTGGAGAGTCCCTGGAGGTTCTTGGGTTTGGAAACTACCAGAGTCCGCCAGTAAAACACCAGTATCCGCAGAGTCGGCCAAGGATAAAACATTGGCCAACACTGGTGATACTGGAGGTCCGTGGGTTTGGAAACTACCAGAGTCCGCCAACGAAACACCAGTATCCGCAGAGTCCGCCAAGGATAAAACATTGGCGGACACTGATGATACTGGAGGGAATACACACAACAAAAGGATGTTAACTTAATGAAGGATCATAAATGGATGACTGACAAAGAGCTTGTGGACGAGTTTATGTTACGCGTGTACGCCGTCAGTGACTGCGAGCCGAGCCCTTCGGCGCTTGGGGCTGTGCTGCGATCAGATCTGGTTCAACTGTATAGACGCGAGCTGATGCGTCGGTTGAGTGTCGCGAAAGATCAACCTCGGGGCAGCGTCGATAAGTTCGCACCGACGGAGCAAGCTAACCGGAAAGGACTGTAAGCATGGCAAAGGCCCCCCCATCATTTCAATTTTACCCGGGCGACTGGCTGGTCGGTACGCGACACCTTCCGCGGGCGGCGCGAGGGACGTACATAGACCTACTCGCGCTCATATGGAGCAAGAAAACAGTGAAGCTGGATTGCGTAAGGCTATCTAGGTGCCTTGGGATCACACCTGATGAATTCCAGGAGGATTGGGAGGAGATCAAGGAGAATTTTACGATTTCGGACGACGGCGGGATCATTAACGATCGCCTCGAGTCGATCCGTGAACAGGTGGAGCAGCGATCTCGCCGGCTATCGAAAGCAGGAAAAAAAGGGAATAAGTCGCGACACGAGGGGGAGGGTGCAGACATGCTACCGCCAGGCGAGCGCAAAAACAGCGCAGACATGCTACCGCCAGGCGAGCGCAAAAACAGCGCAGACATGCTACCGCCTGGCGATAGCATGTCTACTGAAGACAGAAGACTGAAGACTGAAGACAGAAGACTGAATACAGAAGACAATACAGGGCGGCGAGCTCCTAGCACTGCAAAGAATAAGCAACCCACGGAGCCTGCGCTATTTACGGAATTCTGGTCTGTATACCCAGCCAGGAATGGCAGGAAGGTAGGAAAAAATAAAGCCCTTGGGTTATTTAAGGGGCTGACGGAGGATGAGCAGCGGCAGGCGGTGGAAGCGGCAGAAAATTACGCGGCGGCGACTCGCGCCGGGCGGTACGCACGTGATCCTGAGCGGTTTTTGCGTGATCGGTTCTGGTGCGATTACCTGTCGCCGGCAGTGCCGGAACCGGTGTTATCGGATCGCACACGAAGAACATTGTCGGCAGCACAGCGTGTGCTCGAGAAAGCGAAAGGTGGTGAGGCGTGCAGCACGACACGGCTACTGTCGAAGCCCTCGCGGTGATGTCATCAGCGTTCGGGCGGGATATGGACGAGGCGGCGATTTCGGCTTACTTGTTCGCGCTGGATGGGCTGTCGTCCGCGTCGATATGCCAGGCCGTCGGCAGGGCGATCAAAGAAGAAAGGTTCTGCCCGGCGCCGGCAGTGCTGCGCGGTCTGGCGCGAGATTGTCAGGTTACTCGCCGCTATTGGATACCGCCGGTAGATGCGGAATGCACGGAACAGCAAGATGCTGATTTTAGGACGACGCTAGACGCGGCCAGATCGGATCTAGCCGGGCGGATAGCTGACAAGCAAGGAAGGGTGAAGGATGCTAGTCTTATCAAGGAAGTCTGAGACGTCACTGCAAATACAGTCAGGCGAACACCGGATAGAGGTGACTATCTTACAGATCAAAGGGGCTACCGTCCGCGTCGGCGTCAGCGCACCACGGGAGGTGGTTGTATTGCGGTCGGAGCTGTGCGACGACGAGAAGGAGGCCGCGTGACACCGACAGCCAGGACGCTAGAAAAATGCCGGCGGGATGGGTACTGCGTGGACGTCGTCGAGCGATGGATACCCGGCGCGAACATTCGCCGGGATTTGTTCGGCTGTGTTGATGTCCTGTGCATACGGAAGTCAGAGCCGTTCACGCTGTTGGGAATCCAGGCGACAACCGCGAGTAATGTTAGCTCGAGGGTTCGTAAGATCGTTACGGAGTGCTCGGAAGCGGCTGGGTTGTGGTTGCTTCACGGTGAGCTGCAGGTGTGGGGCTGGCGACGATGGCCGGATCGGGTGGACGGGAGGCTCTGGCGCCCACGAGTCGAGCACATCACCGCAGACATGCTTGAGTGAGTTTGCGTTGACTTTTGGGCCTGAGCGGGTATAACACAGACGTACAGACCGATAGTGTACAGCTGTGTATCTAGCGGGGGGGTAGCGGTGGCCGTTCAGGTGCCAGATATCGGCAGCGACGTCCGCGTGACGTTCTTAGACCACTGTGAGTCCGACGGCGTGGACTCAGCAGGATTGGTTGTCTGTACAGTATACGGAAAGCTCGTCGAGGTTGGTGCTGGCAATCTTTTTGTCACTGTAGAGTCTTGGGCTACTGCCGAGGATACGCACCGTAGCCGTACGCGGTACTCTATCGCTGTGTCGACAGTCACCGACATCTCTGTAGCAACGTGGAGGCGATTCCCTACCCATGATCGAATGGATTGATGGAATTCGTTTAGCGAAAGATAGGATGCTTGCGTGTGATCGCAACCAGCGCCGGGGGCCGTGGGTTCTCGTCGTACAGCGTGCGGCGGACGCGTACCGCCCGGCACCGTCGGTAGTGATACCCGAGCGGGTGGCGAGGTCGTGGGGCGAGGCGTTTGCCATCGGCGTGGATAGGCTGCGCGGCCGATGTCGGAGGGTCACAGAGCCGTGGCAAGAGCGGTGCAAAATTGCAGCGCACAATCTAGAGCGGCGATGACATGGCGCAGCGACGGCGACGGGTGACGGCTGGAGAGCTGCGGGAGATCCTGGAAAAGCAGGGCTACCGCTGCGCGCTAACAGGGATGGAGCTGGCGCCGGACACTGTCAGCTTCGATCACCTCAAGCCGATTGCCATCGGTGGTTCCCAGGCTGCGAGGAACATCCAGGCAGTTCATCGCGTTGTCAATCGAATGAAGCACACTCTCGAAAATGCAGACTTTGTTTCCTGGTGTCGCCTGGTCGCTGATTATTCTCGCGAGCCGGCAGAAGACTGAGGGCTACACACTTTGACAGCCCGCCTGCGGTAGTGTACATTTATGTATTAAGTGTACACTTGCATACGGGTTGTAAAAACATGAAGCCCCCCCCCCGCGTCGCTCTGCTGTCCCTGTTATCTCTAGGCGTTTTTGTCGCTACGTTGGGGCCGGCTTCACGTGTTCTGCGTGCAGCGGACGCTAATGATAGCCGTGCTACAGATCACGGCGAGACATTCGCGAGCAGCGGCGACAAGGCAGGGGGGCACGCCATGCGGCTTGTTAATAGAGCTAGGGCGAGGCTAGGGCTTCCCGCGTTGAAGCTCGACGTCGAATTACAGGAGCTCGCAGAGGAGAGACTCCAAGCAAACGTAGACCGAGGCGACTGGCGGCACAATATCCGGCGAGGAAAACTTGTCGGGCGATTTTTTCCAGCACGCGCCGAGGGTTGCGGTTGCACGACAGACGCGGATCGTTGGGGAACGTGCTACGTCGAAACGAGGAAGCACACGAAGGCAGGTGCAGCGGTTCGCAAGGTTGGGAACCAGTACTGGCAGCTACTTTTAGTGAGGTAGTGGCGTGAGCGGTCGCAATCTACGGCTAGGCATTGCTGACGGTTTGTTAGTGTTACTCACCTGGTGGCTACTGTGCCACGTTGGCTACGCGCAGCCGGCGAAGGTGTGCGACTCACAGCGAGCGGTATGCAGGCTGCAGGTCTGCGGTTCTGGCGGTGCGACGTACCACGGAAGCGGCGTTTTGATTGCGCCCAAGACGGTGGTGACTGCAGCCCACAACGTGCGCAACACAAAAGGGCGTGTTCGGTGCCTGTTTATGTTTGCTCTCGCAGGTAGACCGGCGGTGGAAGTATGGGGCGATGTGATCGAGCGGAGCCCACGGAACATTGACACGGCGCTTGTCCGTCTTGATCGGCGGCCAGGCGTGCGGGAAGTGACGCTGGCGCAACGAGACGCAACAGTTGGTGATAACGTGTGGTTCGTTGGGTATCCCGGCAGTTCACTGCATCTCGACACTATCCCGGCAACGGTGCAGCGACGCTATGACTATGCGATTTTCGGCGGCGTTGGCCGCTCGTGTGTCGTGCCGGGGCATAGCGGCGGTGCGGCGTTTAACCGGGCAGGCCGGTTGCTTGGTGTGATCAGCGGCGCAGACCCAGGAAAACGGGAGAGCATCGCCCTGAACGCATCGGGGACGTCAAAGTGGTTGTCGTCGGTGTCGCAAAACAGCGGAGTGACGTGACGGCCGGCGGTGTGTCCGCCAGTTGGCGGCCGTGGTGGCGGTGCCGCGCTTCCTCCAGCACCAGATGCGCCAGGGATACGACCTGGGCCACGAGGTGAGCAAGGCCCACGAGGCGAGCGAGGCGAGCGTGGTCCCAAGGGAGAGCCAGGTCTCGACTCACGGGTTGATATCGAAAGGCTAGAAAAACAGATGAAGTCGCTCAGTGAACGAGTAACGGAACTACAAAGAAGCAAACCAGTTACGTGGGATATCATACGGAGGGAATGATGATGGCCGATTCATTAGCGGATCTAACCTGCCAACAAACTACGATCACCTGCATTAGTTCGGCGACGGGTGCCGCACACGAATCACGGATGCGTCGATTCGATCAACTTGCCGTAGATACGGCGAGTATGTGGTCTATGCACCTGGTGAGTCCGACGCAAATGGCTGCTCATGCAATGCGGACCGCGGCTGAGAGTGGTAGTGGCCGAACGAGGATAGAGGCAAACCACCCAGACGTGACCAGCGGGCAGCGTGCCGCCTGATGCGTGTGGATGGTAGCCACTGCGAACCGCCACGAGATACCTTAATGTACGACGAAGACGCAGTGTTGGCGGCGGAGGCGTTCGCGTTTGGTCTCGGCGAAGAGTTTCTGCTCGCCAGGAAAGCCGAAATAACGAGACGGATTCGCGAGAGATATGGAACAGCCGACCCAGGCAGCAATGGAGGAGATCGCAGAGCGATTCGCTGAGCATGCGCCCGCAAAACAGATACCTTTTTTGCTGGGGATGGAAAACCAGCGACACATCTGGAGGGATTGGCGAGCCAACGTCCGAAGCAGCAATCGAATCATGAACAAGGTGAGCGGCTTGTCTGATGACGAGATAGGGGATTCGCAGGTGGACGATATGGGAGATATATCGGTTTCCGGCGACTCTAGCAGCACTACGACGAACCATTACCACGGTGCCTCAGGTGACCCGAGTGCTTCACGGCTTCTGACTAAGTCGATCCCGTTTGTTGTGTCAGCGGCAGCACTGGCGGCAGCGGCGTGGAGCATTAGCACGCGGCCGAATGCAGCACCGGGGCCGGTCGATGCAGAGTACGAGGTTCTATTTTACGACGCCAACGGGAACCTGATTGACATGCCGAGGCGGTGAGCGTGCAGGATTTTGTATCGGTAGGTAGGATGGGTGAGGTTGTAGTTGATGGTGACATTCTGCTATGGCGCGGGCGAGGGTTGATGTCGCGGATGATCGCGACGGCGGGTCGAAGTGAGTATTCCCACGCGGGGATGGCGGCGTGGTGGCACGATGATCTGATGTGTCTGGAGGTACGGGAGTTTGTCGGCGGCAGATGCGTTACGCTCGAGAGCCAAGTAAGGAAGTGTTCGGGGCGTGTCGACGTGTACCGCTTAGCGACACAACGACGCGGTGACGTGAGCATGACAACGGCGGTTAGTGAAATGAAGGGGTTCGCGGGCTGCGAGTACGGTTATCTTCATTTGATGAGGGCCGCTGCTATTCATGCGCCGGTGGTGCGGTTCTGGGCTAACAGGAAACGCGGCGACAATATCGCGGGGCCGCCGTTTTGTTCTGAGGCTGTCGACAGGGCATACCTGGCCGCGGGCCTAGATTTGGTGCCTCGACTGCGCGGGCGGCTAACGGAGCCGGCGGATATATCCCGAAGTGCTGCGCTCGAGTATGTTTGCACGCTGCGACAGTGACACACACGGAAGGTTGTGAAGATGCCAGGAACTGAGCCCACGATGAAGGACAACTGGGTGCGGGCTGTTCTTGGCGCTCTATGCTTACAGGCAATAGCGGCAATTTTTTTTGCGGGGCAGCTGGCTTCGAGTGTTGACGCAATGCACAAGTCTATCACAAAGTTATCGTCACAAATGGAACAGATCATATCTGAAGACTTTGTCGAGTTTCGGGAGCGGTTAACGACACTCGAGAACAGGACGCCCGGCGGGGGTAGCCGGTGAGCGTACATAATTGGGTGTTTCCAGTCCTGGATTCGGAGGCCTTTGACGGTGACAGCATACGAATGACGCTCGACATCGGGTTTCGGTGTCGGCGGCGGGACTTGTGCAGATTGTTGGGTGTCGATGCTCCCGAGATGGGGACGGATGCGGGGCGGATGGTAAAGAAAGTGGCACAGCGATGGTTGGACGACAACGCGCCGCTGATGTTTTTGTGCTCAAAACACGCTGACAAATACGGCCGCCCGCTTGGTGTCGTGTATACACAAGGGGACCGGCAACAATCGCTCGGAAAGTATTTACTCACGAGCGGGATTGCGAAGGAATACAACGGCGGTAAGCGAGTGTGGGGCGGTGGTGAGCTGGATAGTGTGGCCGATGTATGTAGGGAGTTAATGTAGTGAGTTACACGACGACACACAGGACGAGGTGGCGCCGGCACGGCGCAGATTTCGGCGCCCCATCGAGCGTTGAAGGTTTACAGGTCTGGTTTCAGGCCGAACACTCGTTTGGGCATGGCAAGGCGTCTGACAACGACGTCGTCACGCTATGGGAGCCAATGATTGACAATACGGGAATGGGTGTTGAACTCGAGGATCAGGGGCACACTGACCCAACGGTAGACACGTCAACCATGGGCAGCAACGGCCGTGAAGTTATCAGCATCGACGCCGGCACTGCTTCGCACACCAGGTCAATCGGAATGAGGGACACCGAGGCGGATTGGGAGAATGTAATCTGCGGCGAGAATGAAGCGAACGCGATTGTTTTTACGTTTCGTTGTGACGACGTTACGGACGCTTCTATCTTTTCCTGTCTGGGTAGCGGTGCGTCAAGTGTCGGCTCGAGTGGTTACCGTGGATTCGACTTTCGGATTAACAATTCAAAGATCGACGCCAGGAGGAAGGACACTGACAATTCAGCGAGGACGACTGCAGGAATCACCATTACAAACAACACGGACTATGTCGTCTGTATGGTATTTGAGCACGGCGAAGATACGATTCATTTGTTTGTTGACGGAAGCTCACATGCTCAGTATTACTCGCAGTATGTCGACCTGGGCGGAAAGAGCGCGAAGCCGACGGACGGCGACGCTGGCAACCTAAATATCCAGGGAATCAACTCTTCATCAAACACCAGTTGGACGGTTCCCGCCATGATCTCAGATTACCTCATCTATCACCGGCAGGCAGACTTCACCAACGCGGAAATAAACACAATAGGCTCGTACCTGGCGAATCGTATCGGCTCGACGTGGACAGATATAACAGAGCTGGCAACGTAACCGATGCCGCGGCGGCCGCAAAAACCTTGTGCGTCGCCGGGATGCGCGGGGCTGACGCGTAAGGTGTTTTGCGGCGACTGCAAGCCGTTCCGCAAGACAAGCGAAGGAAGAAAAAAGCGACAGGCGATGTACAACCGGCGAGCGTGGCGAGTCGCCAGGGCGGCGTTTTTGTCGCGCCCAGAAAACGTCCTATGCAGGGACCACCAGGCGCGGGGCGAGCTGGTTGTAGCGACAGTGGTAGATCACATCAAGAGGCACATGGGGAATGAGGAACTTTTTTGGGACCAAGGAAACTGGCAAGCGCTTTGTGCGAATTGTCACAACAAGAAATCTCGACGGGAGCAAATTGATGAGATCAGCGGTAAGTAATTTAGCATTGGTGTTGCTGGCCGTTTCGCCGGCGTTTTCTGCAGATCGTGTATGGTGGGGGAACAGCAGCGGCGCCGAGAAGGACTGGAACACTGCAGCCAATTGGGTTGGTGGCGTCCCAACTGCCGGCGATAACGTATTTATCCCAGTAGGCTCAGCAGATATTGATACGGGCCTGGACCAAAGTGGGGTTAGCCTGGGGACGGTGCTGATAGAACCGGGGTATACCGGGAACATTGGGACATACACCGGAAGTAGCCCAGCATACCTTCAGATAGATTGCACGCAGCTGACAAGCTACGGAACCGGCCGGCTCTATTTGGATTTGTGTCACACCGGGGCCGTTGATGTTCTTATCGGGGCTGCAACGGCCGCAACGAATACGGGCTATTACGGGACGTATATCACGACAGACGGAACGGGGACGATAGGTCAGTTAAGCGTGAGTAGCGGCTACGTCGCTCTCGGTGTGTTTGCTGACGATCCAGCGCAGACGTGCGCGGAGCTAAGGTTGCAGGGTCCATCCTGCTATGTCACCGTAGGGAAAGGTGTAACGGCAACGAACGTCGACTCCAGGGGTACGTTATTCCTGTTGACAAACAACACGGTTTCAACCCTAGAGATTACGGGCGGGCTCACGACTGTCGGCGGAAGTGGTGGCGTGACGTCTGCGACAGTCGAGGCGGGGGCACTACGGCACTTTGGGTCAGGAACTGTTACGTCCTGCACGGTAAGTGGGGGCACGCTAGACACGACGGGGGCACATTACGACCACACGATAACGGCGTTAACAATCGAGGCTGGGGCAGTGACGCTCGATCCAGAGACAACATCAGTTGGGACGCTGAATGTCACACCAAATTCACCGCACACGATCAGCGTGAGTAAACAGTAGAGAAAGTCTATATGGTCAAAATTAAAGCACGGCGGGCGGGTCCGCTCCCAAAACCTGGCAATGAAGCCGCGAAGGCAGGCGCAAACGGCCGCACGCAACGGGCGGCAGTGACAGAGCGGCGAATTAAACACGAGGCGGCAGGGACTGAGGCGCCGGCGTGGCTCGGCGATGTGGCGGCAGACAAATGGCGAGAGCTTGCCACGTCGTTATCGGATCAGGGACTGCTGGAAAGCGTAGACCGGGATAGTTTAGCGATCTACTGTGATTTGTGGCAAACGTACCGGCACTGTTCGGAGGAGGTCAACAAGGCGGGCGTTACAACCGAAAGCGCAAACGGGAACACGTTTGTCCATCCGGCGGCGCGGCTGAGGACGTCGGTGGCGGAGCAGATGCGAAAGCTGGCGTTAGAATTCGGGATGACACCGGCCGCACGTTCGAGGGTGGTAATTGATGAGCAAGGCGACGAGGATCAGACGATTAAAGCGATACTTGGCGACTAGTCGCGCGAAGTCAGAGCTCGAGGTGATGGCGATCCACCGGCAGCTGGAGGATTTGAGCGGCGGACACCGGCGGGGGTTGGTATGGAACGAAGCGGAGGCACGGCGGGGCGTCTCATTTTTTTCTATGTTGCGACACTGGAAAGGGCGCTGGTCGGGCGAGCCAGTGAAGCTCGAGCCGTTTCAGGAAGAAATGATTGTGGCGCCGATTTTTGGTTGGTATCGCGAGGACGGCGCACGCCGGATAACTGAAGCATACGTCGAGCTACCACGCAAAAACGGAAAAAGTACACTGGCCGCGGGGATTGCGCTAAAGATGTTTGCTGCAGATGGAGAGCCGGGAAGTGAGGTATATTCTGCGGCGACAAAACACGCCCAGGCCATGATAGTCTTTAACGACGCAAAGCAGATGACTCGCCAATCTCCCGAGCTTGCGAAGCGTATAGTCACGCACAAGTGGTCAATGCACCACAAGAAAAGCCAGGGCGTATTTGCGCCACTCGCGAGTGATGAGAGCAACCTCGACGGGCTGAACTCGTATTGCAATGTAATTGACGAGCTGCACCAGCACAAAACGCGGGGGGTGTACGACAAGTTAGTGACGAGCCACGGGAGCCGCGACAACCCGTTGGATTTTGTCATCACGACGGCGGGCGTTGGCGATGATCCGCATTCCATTGCAATGGAGCGGCACGAATACGCAGAGAAGGTGTTGAGTGGCGTGGCAACGGATGACAGTTTATGGGCGTTCATTACGGCGGCAGATAAGGACGACGACTGGACAAACCCAGACGTTTGGAGCAAAGCCAATCCCAATCTCGGCGTCTCAGTATCTAGGCGGTTTCTTATTGATCAGTGCAACCGTGCCCAGCACAGTGCAGCGTACGAAAACGCGTTTCGCCGATACTACCTCAACCAATGGACAGAGCAGGCAGTTCGTTGGCTAAGTGTGAGCAAATGGGATGAGCTGGAAATTGAAGAGCCAGATTTGAAGGGCCGGCCGTGCTATGTTGGCCTCGACCTAGCGGACAATGAAGACCTGAACGCGATGGCGCTATTTTTTCCGGGCGTGCAGGGGGGGGATGATTTTTTGAAGCTGCACTGCTGGTGCCCTGAGGATACGGTAGCGCGAAGGATGAGAGAGGGGAAGTTTGCGTATGCGGACTGGGTTCGTCGGGGATATCTAGAGAAAACGAGCGGCTCGGTGACGGACCACAACGCCATCCTTGAGAGGATCTATAAGCTGTCTGAGGTTTATGACGTCCAGCAGGTCGCCTACGATCCGTTTAATGCACTGATGTTGGTTAACGCGCTGGATGACTCGGGCTTTGTCGTCGTAAAGGTTTTGCAGCAGATGCAGAGCCTGGCACCCGGCACCAAAGAATTTGAGCGCCGAGTATTGCAAGGGACGATCAAGCACGACGGGAACCCGTTGTTGCGTTGGATGATTTCGAATGTATGCGTAGACGTGAACGCAAATAAAGACATGCGGCCGAACCGGAAGAAGTCGTCGGAGAAGATCGACGGCGTGATAGCTGCGATCATGGCGTTATCTCGCGCTATGGTGTCGGGCGATAAGTCGAGCGTTTATGAGTCGCGGGGTGTTATAGAGGTGTGAGCGTGGCTAGGACGTTATTTTGGCTGGCTAGTTTGGTTTCTCTGGGGTACGGTCTCTGGTTGTATGACAAACGGCTTCCGTTTGTCGTGTGCGGGTTTTTGGTGTTTTTGTTAACAACTTTCGGTGAGTACTATGCTGCAACATTTAACAGGAACAATACATAACGAAGCCCGGAGTGCCGAGAACCCCTCGCACTCGATCCTAGACGGGTGGGAGACGGGGCACCGTACCGACACTGGCTTAAGCATGAACGGCTCGAGGGCGCTCGAGTACGCGCCAGTGTGGCAAGCGGTCTCGTTGATCTCTGGAGACCTGGCAGGGCTGCCGCTGGAAGTGCATAGGAGGGACGATAGCGACGGGCGGGCGCCGGACAAGGAACACGCGGCGTACAGGCTGTTGGCTCGTTCCGCAAACCAAGAAATGCCGTCCTTTTGGTTTTGGCGGTTGGTTATGGTTCACCTGTGTATTTGGAATCGTGCGTATGCCTGGGTAGTCCGGGACCAACACGCGACGCCCAGGGAGCTGATACCGCTGCTACCGGACAGGACATCGAAGCTACCGGGCAAGGTGTCGATGTATCAAACGGAGGTGGCTGGCTCGTTGGTCACGATACGCGGCGCGGACGTGCTACACTTCCGCGGGATATCCACCGACGGCGTTGATGGGTGTGACCTGGTCACGAAGGCCCGGAACAGTTGGTCGCTCGGGCTCGCCGCGGAGAAGTTTGGCGCTAAGTTTTTCAAAAATGGCGCGCGGGTGTCCGGTGTCTTGCAATACCCTGGAAGCCTACGAGCCGAGGCCGCGCAGAACCTGCAGGACTCGTTCAACAAAAGCTATGCGGGCGCGGACAACGCAGCGAAGGTTATACTGCTGGAGGAAAACGCGAAGTTTGTCGCGACGACGATCAACCCGAACGAAGGCCAGTACATCGAAACGCGGGAGGAGCAGGTGCGAGAGGTTGCGCGGTGGTACAATGTCGACCCATCGCTACTCGGAGTGACCGGAAGCGTGAGCTACAACAGCAAGGAAGAAGCTAACCGCGCGTATTGGCAGAGTGCTTTGATGCCGTGGAGCAACACGATACGTTGGGAGTGCTGGAATAAGCTACTGACGGAAGAGGAGAAGCGAAGCGATACGCATATCGTTGAGCATAACACGAAGGCGCTACTAGCGGGCGATATCCAAACGCAGGTGACGACACAGGAGGCACTGCACCGTCTCGGGGTATTAACAGCAAACCAGATAGCGAGAGCTCATAACATTAAGCCAATCGAAGGTGAGCACGGCGACACTTACTATGTGACACAGAACGTGCAGCCGACAGCCGGGCAGGCGTCGCCTGGCGGGGGCGGTGAGGGGGACGCGGGAGATGTGGCCCCGTCTGATGGCGTCCGCGACGCCGCGAGGTGCGTGTATGAGGAGGCTTTGCAGCGGGCGATTAACCGCGTCGGCTTTCATGCGAGGCGTAAGGCGAAGGACGCGGGCAAGTTCCTGGCGTGGCTCGATGATCTGCAGGGTATCAGCTTGGCAGACATCTTAGATGGCGCCGTACGGCTTGTGGGATCTGTCGACAATACAAAGATTACGGCGGAGGATATCCAGGCGGAGATCGTCGCGGCGGCCGCTCGAGACATGGCACGGGTCGTCGACTCCGTGACGCCGGCCGAGCTGCCCGAGGCTGTTAACGAGGCGATGAGCATTTTAGAGGCGACGTTACCAAGGAAGCTATCCAGGGGGGTTTAAGTATGAAAACTGAATTGAGGCATATACAGCGGCCGCTAGGCATCGAAACAAGAGACGATGGGATTCGTACTCTGTCTGGCTATGGGGCTGTGTTCTACCGAGAGGACGAGCCGGGGAGCGAGTTTCGGCTGGCAGAAAACTACGTCGAACGGATCGCAAGCACTGCATTTGATCGCGCAATCAAGGAGGATGATCCTCGCGGGTTGTTTAACCACGAGGCCGATAACATCCTCGGCCGCGTTAGCTCCGGGACGATGCGTCTCACTGTCGATGGCGTCGGCCTCAAGTACGAAATCGACTTGCCAGATAGTGACATTGGCAACCGTGTCGCCACGGCAATTGAGCGGGGAGACATAACCGGTAGTAGCTTTGCGTTCCGTGCGAGGGGCGTTGAAATGTCAAACGAGGGCGAGGGCGTGACTGTTCGCACCTTAACGGACGTGTCGATTTCCGATACCGGGCCGGTAACCTATCCAGCGTACGAAGGGACGAGTGCAGACGTGAGAAGTGCTGATGCAGCACTAGCGATAGAGCAGCGAGACGCGTGGGCGCTTTCTATGCGCGAGCGCGACGCCATTACTGTGCGGACGGACATGGTGTCGAGGGGGCTCGAGTAAAAACAATCGGGGCGTGGTGTGGATAAATACGCTTCCATCGACGGGGTGACGATATATCACGGCGATTGCCGGGATATCGTCCCGCGCCTATCCGGTGTTGGCGCCGTCGTTACCGACCCTCCGTATGGGATTTCATTTATGGGGCGCGGCTGGGATCATCAAGTTCCAGGCGTAGACTTCTGGCGGCTGTTCATGGATGCGTGCGTTCCGGGCGCGCACCTGGCCGCGTTCGGCGGAACCAGGCAGTACCATCGAGTGGCCTGCGCAATCGAGGACGCCGGTTGGGAGGTCCGTGATTGTCTCATGTGGCTTTATGGTTCTGGCTTCCCGAAGTCGCTCGACGTGTCGAAGGCGATAGACAAGGCGGCAGGGGCGGAGCGTGAGGTGGTGGGGCGAGGCAAGGGGATCGTCTCAAATGGTGGCGGCCGATATAACTGGCATCGGGACGGCTCGAAGGGGCAAGGTGGAGACCTGACCGCCCCAGCAACCAACGACGCCAAACGCTGGAACGGCTGGGGCACCGCGTTAAAGCCGGCGTGGGAGCCTATCACGTTGGCGCGTAAGCCGCTGGCCGGAACGGTTGCGTCCAATGTATTGGAACATGGAGCCGGTGGGGTTAACGTGGACGGGTGCCGGGTGGGTGACGCCGGGGGGTGCACCCAAATCATCGGAGCTCCAAAACGCCCCAATGTGAACGCACTCGGCGACGGGCTCAATGGTTTTTTTTTCACTCGCCAGCCGGGCTTGGGCCGCTGGCCCGCTAACCTACTCCTTGACGGCGAGGCTGCGGCACAGCTCGACAAACAGCAACCTGGCGTCAGCCGGTTTTTCTACACAGCAAAGGCGTCGCCATCGGATCGCGGAAACGCAGAAGAAAAGCCGCTGCCATTGTTTGGCGAAACGGAGCCAGAGGTTCGTAACACTCACCCGACGGTAAAGCCGACGGATGTGATGTCCTGGCTTGTTCATTTACTGGCGGTGCCCGGCCGCGTCGTGCTCGATCCGTTCGCCGGCAGTGGCTCGACGCTCCTGGCCGCCAAGAGGATGGGCGTGGAGGCGGTGGGGTGTGAGTTGTCTGAAGAGTATTGCGAGATCATCGCCAAGCGGCTGGGGCAGGCGTGCGTGTCTGCGAATTGACACCGGCGGTTGACATCATCACACCGCGGGTGTACATTTATACAGATCGGCAGCCGTACAGCGGTGCAGCGGATAGCGTCAAATCGCATTCCGGGGTATCGCAAAAAAACGGATGCCAATGTTTTCCCACCAGCGACTGTATTGCGGCCGCGTCAAATCGCCAAGCCGGTATGGTTGCATAAACGGTTTTCTCGTGCCGTCAAATCGGCAGCCTGAAAAGCGCCCTGGTATTGTCTACAAATTACCAGCGGTAGGCTGTTGCCTCTGCATTACATCAAGGAAGTTTTCATGTTCGCTTCAAAAGAACTACAAGAGTTACGCGCTAAGTTGGTCCCACGTTTTAACGAGCTTCGCGAGAAGTCGCACGGGGACGACGGCTGGACTGATGAGGACCGGCAAAACTGGGAAAAGATCAACAAGGACTACGATCACCTCACAGAGCAAATCGAGGTAGCAAAAAGAACCGAAAGCGTTAGCCAGGTGGAGCCGGACGAGCCGGAGCTCGTGGGGCTCGAGAAGGATCAGCGGCGAGACGAAATTGGCGTCGATCAGCGAACGGGTAAAGTCACGGACGAGACGCGAGCGTTGGCGCTTCGAGGATGGTTTAAGCGGCAGCACACGGGCCACGACGCCAGTGACCAAGAGCAAGCGGCGGCACGGGCTATAGGTGTGGATCTTAATGACAACACTTACCCGATCACACTTCGAAGCGTTGCGCCCAAGAATCTCGACGAGTGCAGAGCGCAAACGACCGGGACCGATTCCGCTGGCGGCTATGCGGTTCCGCAGGGCTTTGTTGATCGCGTCGAATTGGCGTTGCTGTCGTTTTCTGCAGTCCGGCAGGCGGGCGCGGAGGTGCTCCGTACTGACGCCGGAAACAAGCTAGAATGGCCGACGATCAACGACACCGGCAACACTGGATCTCTAGAGGGTGAAAACGATCAACTCGCAGAGACGGACGTAACTTTCGGAGAGCTGGAGCTCGACGCGTACATCATCAGTTCAGATATCGTACGCACTAGCGTTACTATGCTCGAAGATAACGCAATTAACTTTGCCCAGGTGTTGGGCGGGTTGCTTGGCGAGCGTGTAGCGCGTAAAGAAGCAGCGTTGCAGACGACCGGAACGGGGAGCAGCCAGCACAATGGCATCGTCACCGCGTCCGCGTTGGGCGTTACCGCGGCTGGTGCGACGGCGATTACTGACACTGAGTTAGTTGACTTAGTGCATTCCGTAGACCCGGCATACCGCCAGACGGGCAGTTGCGGGTTCATGATGCACGACAATATCGCGCTTTACATTCGCAAGCTCAAAGATGGCAATTCGGTCTTTATCTGGGAGCCAGGATTGAAAGCGGGGACGCCCGACGTCCTGCTAGGCCATCCTGTGTACGTGAACCAGAACATGCAGTCGAGCGTGGCGACAGCTACCAAGACCGTACTGTTCGGGCACTTTCCAAGCTACAAGATCCGCGAAGTTCGGCAGGGTCGGTTCCGCCGTCTCGTTGAGCGTTACGCCGAATATGATCAGGAAGCGTTCGTGTTCGTGCGTCGTTCTGACTCGGATCTGCTCAACGCTGGGACAAACCCAGTGAAGCACTTATTGCAAGCGTAACGTAAGCCGGGCTCTGTCCATGCGGCGGCCGCTACACCTTTCGGCGGCCGTCGCTGGGCAGTTTTTTGATAAGGGGGAAACATGCCAAGTATTAAGCTTCTGTGTCATAGTCACACGCCAGGCGCAACCGGCCAGATTGGTGACGTTCTAGATGTTACCGATGCAGTGTACGAGCATATGATCGCTATCGGCGGCGGTATTCCGGCAGCCGAACCACCAGAAACAGCCGCAGCGGACGCGGCGCCGGAAAATGCAGCGCAGCCAAAGCCGCGGCGTCGCCGGAAAAAGGCAGAAGAGTAGATGTTCTCGCTGGACGTGACAACAGGGCCGGCCGAGGAGCCGGTGAGCTTGGCGGAAGCCAAGACGCATCTACGCGTAGATCATTCAGACGATGACACGTACATCACGACACTCGTAAAGGTAGCACGGCGGGCGGCCGAGGCGTCCACACGTCGGGCGTTGATTGACCAAACGTTGACGCTGAAGTTGTCGCGATTTCCTCGCCTAGGGGCTGATATTTTGTTGCCGATGCCACCGGCTGCGAGCGTCACAAGCGTTGCGTATGTCGACAAGGATGGCGCAACGCAGACAGACTCGACGCCAGGGACAACCTACGACATCGACACAAGCAGCGAGCCGGGACGGATTGCGTTAAAGCATGACCAGAGCTGGCCGACGGCGCGGGACCAGCACTTGCCGGTCACCGTGGTTTACCAGGCTGGGTGGACGGACGCTGCGTCTGTCCCTGAGACGATTAAGCAGGCGATGTTGTTGATGGTCGGCCACATGTACGCAAACAGGGAAAGCGTGATTACCGGAACAATTAGCAAAGAGATCGAGCACGGCTGGCGCGCCCTATTGAGTGCGGAGGAATTTGGCGCCGGGTTCAATTTGTTTGAACCGTGGGGGCCGGAATAGATGGGTATACCGGCAGGGCAACTCGATCACCGCATTACGATAAAAAACGCTGCTTATGCTGCGGATTCCGAAGGGCAAATGGTGGCCGGAACGCCGGTCGATGTCGCGAGCGTCTGGGCAAAGAAGCAGGCCGCGTCTGGCGGCGAGGCCGCACGGGGTGTACGGGTCGAAGCGTCAGCAACCTGGCTGTTTACCGTTCGCCATCGCACGGACGTGACGCATGAGCATTACATCGAGGATAGCAACGCGGTGAAGTATGAGATCGTTCGTGTGTACGATCCAGATGCTAAGGGTGTGGTGCTCAGGATCGAGGCGAAGGAGATGACGTCATGAGGGTGTTTGATGTGACGACACGCACGAGCGCGGCGTTGAGCTTCTGGGTTAGCGTCACCGTGCCGTGGTGTGTTTCATTGCTTGCGTAGCATGAGGAGTGCGTCATGGCACTAGCGATAAGATCCATAGACGATGGCGGCAAGGGCACTGGACCGCTCGTCACCGTCACCGGCGCGGCAGAGCTCAGTGACACGTTAAAGTGGCTCGGGCCTCGCATCACGAACAGGTTGGCGCGCCGATCAATGCGACGAGCTGCACGCCCTATACGAGATATTGCGAGGGCGAAAGCACCACGGGACACCGGCCGGTTACGCAAAGCAATTAAAGTCGTCAGCATGAAGAAGAGCGTTAAGGGAGACGCGCAGTTTCTAGGGAAGAACGATATAGGCGCGAAGGTTGTTGTACGCGAGACAGTCAAGACGCTGGCGAGCAGTTCACGCGCTAAGGGCGGGATCGACAGAATGGTTGTCGCCCGGTGGGTCGAGCTTGGGCAAAAAAACCGGCCTGGTTATCCGAAGCAGCCGTTTTTAGGATATGAAGAAGCGGCAAAGGCGCAGAGGAAGGCGCCCAAGGTCGACAGGGGCTCGACGGTTCGCCGAGTGTCGGCAGCGTCAGTGAGTAGGGCGCTATCAACCTCCGGTTGATGACAATAAAGGGGCGTAGATGAGCTTCACGAGCGATCTAGTTGCACACCTAAAAACCGATACGGACATCACCGACGTCGTGGGGTCGGGTGCGTCGGCAAGGATTCGCCCGATGGTATTGCACCAAAACGAGACACTACCGGCGATTGTACTAGACGATGTGTCGGGTTCGAGCTTCTCACACTTAGCAGGTGCGAGCGGGCACGCCTCGACAATGGTAGAGATCGACGCGGTAGCAACGACGAAGGCGGCAGCGGAGTCGCTACGCGAGTCGATCCGTAAGGCGATTCAAACTCATCGCGGGACAATGGGGGACGTATTTGTTAGCGGCTGGTCATCCGTCGGGCGATCATCCGCTTACGAGGCGCCGACGGACGGTAAGTCTGTCGGAATATATCGGGCAGTGCTGACTGCGGAGTGTCATCATTCGGAAGAGGCAACTTAGGAGCGGAGGGGGATCATGGCGGACTTGACCACAGGCACAGGGGCAACGTTAGTGATGTCAGGGGTGACGTTCTCAGGGAACGTGCGTTCGATAACGGGCCACACAGAAGAAGTGGAAGATATTGAGCTGGGAGACTTAGACATCACAGGGCATAAACAGTACCTGGCGGGCGTGCTGACGGAGCCGGGCGAATTCGAAGCAGAGTTTGAGCACGACACAGACACAGTGCTGCCCGGTGTCGGGACGACCAACACGATCACGGTTACGTATGGCAAGGTTGGCTCTCAGAGCACAGGCTATATTGTTAGCGGGACTGGCTACGTGAAGTCTGTGAAACACCCAGACTTGACGCAGGGTGATGTTCAGGTTGCCACTATCGGGTTTAAGTGGGACGGCAAAGATGGTCCCAGCGTCACGGCAGCGGTCACGCCGTGATCATGAGTCACCGAACGGGAGGGAGTGTAAACGTGGAAGGAACTGTTGAGCTAAGGCCACACGTCGGCCTGATGGCTGCACCCAGGAACGACCCAGCAGGGCGGCGAGTTATCGAGGTTGAACACGATCAGTGGTTAGTCTTCCTGAATGGGCTGCACGTCGGAATACTGGGTAAGTCGCCAGGCTGTGGCGTTTGCTTCATCTCCCGGTATGACGCGGAGCTCACCGAGTACGTTCGAGTAGAGGCGGAACGACTCGCAGGGCATCCAGTGGACAAGATTGCGCAGCCCGCCACGGATGGCGCCGAGTTCTTTGGTACGGCTGAGCCTGAAGGTGACGACGAGGGGGACGACGCTGATGGTTGATATCCTCGACAGGGAAGCAGTGTTAGCGAAGCGGCGGCGAAGCTACAAGATACTCGAGCTTCCCAGCAGTGGAACGGCGCGGCTGCAGTCACTAACGGAGAAAGAGCGAAGTGACTACGAAATGGCCGCGCTAGACAAGCAGGGCCGCCCAACAAAAACCGGGTTGGCTGATGCTCGCCGGTTACTAATTGCAATGATGTGGGTTGACGCGGACGGCAATCGGTTATTCGATTCTGACGGCGATATTGAGCACATAAAAGAGCTACCGGCAGCGGATGCCTCAGCAATATTCGATGCGTGTTTAGACTTTTCAGGGTTTGCCGATTCCGACGTTGAGGAACTGGTAAAAAACTAACGGGGCGGCAGCGGCGACGCTGCGCGTTTCAGTTGGCGTGGCAGCTAGGCCGGGTGGATGTTGACGAGATGCTGGCCGAACTGTCGCCGCGGCAATTTGACGAGTGGTGCGCGTTCATGGCGGTTGAGCGTGGCGCAACGTCACAGGATCGTGACCGGCAAGATTGGTATCGCGTCGCAAAACTAACTGGCGAGCTCGTGAATACGATCATAGCAGTGTCGGCGGCAGTCGGCGGGCAAAAGCCAAGCGCGCAACACATGATACGCTTCGAAGACATCCTGCCGGATGAGTACAGAGACGAGCTGCAGGGAGTGATTCCGAAGGCTAAGAAAAACACACAAGACTCTTTGACAATGTTCCTGCAGCAAGTAGGGCTCCCAAATGCCAACAATCGCTGAGCTGGCCGTCAATTTGATCGCGAGGACGGAAAAGTTCACGTCTAAAATGCGGGGAGCACGTCGAGACGTCGCGGGCCTGCAGGGCTCTGCGCGCGGTGCCGGCGGCGGGATGTCTATGTTAACGCGCGGTCTCGGTGGCGT
>LUMV01000073.1_pt1 | contig 24919 bp, 22 predicted proteins | sample 729731 | NCBI WGS metagenome assembly LUMV01 (sample SAMN03860301, study PRJNA289734) | marine metagenome | biome: seawater column; feature: ocean; material: water; isolation source: Red Sea water column Station 192 - depth 200m | place: Saudi Arabia: Red Sea | collected 2011-10-15 | depth 200 m
CAGAAATATGTGAACGCTTACAATACTTGTTTAAACCAGTCATAGCCTAACTTTAACACCTTTTGATTTGTGGTAAAGTTATCTAGACCCAAGTGTAAAGTCGCCATTATCGGTGCTGGTCCTGCGGGACTGGCGTGTGCCGAAGTATTGGCAGAACGTAGCGATTTTGACATCAACATCTACGAGCAAAAACCATCGGCAGCACGTAAATTCCTCATGGCGGGCAAGACAGGGCTTAACATTAGCCATAATGAGCCACTTGGCGATTTTATTGATCGTTATGATCATGCCGAGTGGCTTCGTCCGATGGTTGAAGCGTTCCATGCTGAGCATATTCAGGCATGGATGCAGGACTTAGGCATCGAGTCCTATATTGGTAGTTCGGGGCGGATTTTCCCCAATGAGATGAAAGCAGCGCCACTGCTTCGAGCGTGGTTAAAACGATTGCAAAATCAAGGGGTAAAATTTCACTATCGCCATCAAGTCCGTCATATTCAAGATGGTGAAATCACCGTCATTGACCTTCAAAACAGTGATCTCAAAAATGATCAAACTCGCACTGAACAGGTCGATGCTATCGTGTTGGCATGTGGCGCAGTGTCGTGGTCACAGCTTGGTAGCGATGGACGTTGGCAGTCGTGGTTAGATGATGCGCAGATTGAGCCGTTCCAAGCCAGCAATGTTGGTGTCTGTGTGGCATGGTCAGACTTTATGCAGGCGCATTTTGGACAACCGTTAAAGCGCATTCGTGCATGGGCGGAAGGTGATGCACCACAGTTTGGTGAGATGGTGATTAGCCATTATGGTCTGGAAGGTGGTTTGGTCTACCGTTGTAACCGTGCCTTGCGTGGACATTTCAGTACAGAAGATGACCGCTCAAAAACAGCGAAACTTTATCTCGACTTGCTTCCTGCATTCAGTCAATCCGAGATTTTGGACAAGTTACAACATGGCAAAAAGCTGTCTTTAAATACGCTATGGCAACGTATCGGCTTGGATAAAACTAAAATTGCCCTGATACGTGATGTGGTGGCAAAGTCCGACTGGAACGATCATGTGAAAATGGCACAGTACATCAAGCAACTCGCTATCAATGTGCAATGCTTTCGTTCGATCGAAGAGGCGATAAGCTGTGCGGGTGGTATCAAGCAAGATGCTTTGGATGAAAACTTAAAACTAAAAAATAGCCGAGCGATCTATGCTTGTGGTGAGATGCTCGACTGGGATGCGCCGACAGGTGGCTATCTGCTGACAGCTTGTATGGTAAGTGGGCGATGGGTAGGTGAGCATTTAGATCATAATTTTGCCAATTTAAACTCATGTTAAAATAAATGTGGTTGAATCTGCTCAGCTCGAAACGTGTTAGGCAGGTGAATTCTTATTTCCCTGTCAACGCCTCACCCTCAAAGGTCACACCATCCCAACCATTCACCATAAACTGACGAATATTTTGATGATCTGTGCCGTCAGGTGTCGCTAAAACCGACTGATAATGTTCAGCAAATAAACGCAAAGTCTGCGTTTGATCTAAACCGTTCAGCTTAGCAAAACTCAATACTTTAGCACTGCCTTGATTTTGTTCTGCAGTGTTGTGCTGAGCACCATTTTGAAATACAGTCGGTGTGTGCTGATAGTGCATGTCGATCAAGCTGATTACATCGCTAAACTTTGCCGTGCCTGCCTCAAGCTGTACCAATAAATCATTGACCAATCTTGGCTGTAAAGTTTTTGTCATTTTGAATCTCTAAAAATTGCATGAATGGTGCATAGCCTAACAAGAGTGCTATCAAAGTACAATTTGATTATAGTCATAGTATCTTAATTACTCATTTTCAAACTGCGTGTTTAAATCAAGTTTAGAAAGTGTTTCTGTGGCAATTTCATCTCGATAAAAATTGGTGTATGTTAGGTTTTTCAATCAAAAATATTAGAAGACGATATGGTAGCGCGAAATATTCTGATCACTGGCGCATCGAGTGGATTGGGTGAGGCATTGGCACGCTATTGTGCCAGTCAGGGGTGCAATCTTGCATTGGTGGCACGCCGCCTAGAAAATCTAGAACAGATCGCCGAGCAAATCCGTGAGCAATACCATGTCCGTGTTGAGGTCGCACAGCTTGATGTGAGTGCGCATGACAAGATTTTGCCGATCTTTATGGGGTTACACGACTTGCTAGGACAGATTGATTGTGTGGTGATTAATGCAGGTGTGCTGTCACTGCGTAAGCTTGCAGATCATCGTCTAAAAAATGATGCACACAATTTTAATATCAATGTGATTTCTGCGATTGCCTGTAGTGATGCGGCACAACATCTTTTTCAATATCAAGGCGGAGGTGGACAGATTGCTGTGGTGTCGTCGTATAGCGCATTTATTGCCTTGCCAAAAGCAGCGAGTTACTCGGCGAGTAAGGCGGCGGTGGCAAGTTATTTTAATGCGATTCGTCCGATGCTCACTAAACGAAATATTAATGTCACGATACTTTATCCAGGATTTGTGAAGACTGATATTTTGGGGAATTTTAAAGCCAATTCTGCGTTGCTTGCTACGCCTGACCATGTGGCAAAGCTGATGTATCAAGCCATTGATGCAAAAAAAGCCGAAGCCATTGTGCCACCATTACCATGGAAAATATTGTATGGCATTCAACAAATCACACCGAATGCGCTACTGCGTTTGGCAAGTCGTTGGATTTAGTCAGGGTATTGGTTAGGTTTTGGGTTTAGAGGTTCGTCGTTTTTAGGGTAGCTTTTTAGGATAACTTTTTAGGATAAGTTTGCATGATGTTTTTATGGGTGGCATTGGGCGGTGCGATCGGTGCAAGTGGACGCTATGCGCTCAGCCTATTACTGCCTGTGGCACAAGGCACCTTTCCGTGGGCGACGTGGTGGGCGAATATTATCGGCTGTATCTGCGCAGGAGCATTCTTTGCTGCCAGTGAGCGCTTTGTCAGTTTGCAAGGTGAATGGCGACTGTTCTTGATGGTCGGGATTTTAGGTGGCTTTACCACATTTTCGAGTTTTGGTTTAGAGAGCTTTCAACTACTGAAACTCGGGCACTACGGTTTGGTTTTGAGTTATGTGTTAAGTAGTGTGCTGGTTGGGATTTGTGCGTTGGCTTTAAGTTATTACGGTTTTAGAGTGCTTGTTTTTCAATAAGTCATTCTTCAGTAAATGATTTCGCAGGTTCAGGTCATGGATATACTTGAGCGATCAGCACTTGGCTCGTAGAATAAAGCCCTCATTTTCAATTCAAATTTTTAGATTAATTCTCGGAAAGGCTATGACGAAACCAACGCAACAGATTGAAAACAATAATAAAGTGATTAAAAATACAGCACAGCAATCGCAATCGGCATTTGAACAACAACTTCGACAAAAAGCACAACAAGGTGATGGCGTGGCATGTTTTCAGTTGGTGGAGCATTTTGAACGTAAAGCACCTGCACAGAACAAACTGGAATCACAAAATCGAATCAATCTATTGGTGCAATCATCGAATCAAGGCGTTGGCGCAGCGAGTATTTTGCTTGGTCGTTGGTATTTGACAGGTCACTATGTGGCAAAAGACTCTGCCAAAGCGATTATGTTTTTTGAACATGCGGGCAATGTCTGCAAAGATTCTTTTGGTTTTTACCAGTTGGCGGAAATGTTCCAAACGGGTAAAGGTGTTAGCGTCAATACCGAAAAAGGTTTGGATTATTTGAAAAAAGCGGTGGCGATGAATAATCCCGAAGCGATTTTCACCTATGCCAATCAATTGCTGAAAACCGATGTGACGCTAGCCTTTCAACTGCTCAAAGACAATTATAAAAAACAAAAGCATTTAAAAAGTTTGCTGTTTATCAATGATGCACAACAACTTGATCAGGACAAAGTACAGCAATACCTCAAGGAAAATGCCGAGCAAGATCACTTTACCAGTGCGCTATATGCGTTTCGACTATTGCAAGCAGGGGATGCAAAACAAGCCGAAGACTATGCAGAACGTGCGATTAAAGCGAATAATCCGATTGGATTCTACGTGCGAGCTTTGATCGAGCTTCAAGATAAAAAAGGCGATGCAGAAAAGGCACAGCAATACATGCTCCAAGCGGCGCAGTTTGGTCATGTCGAAGCTGCATATCGTGCAGGTATGACCAGTCTACAACAGGTTGATCAACTGCCTGATGAGGCTTCGAAAAAGCAGATGTTACAGCAGAGTTTACAACTGCTTGCACAAGCGGCACAGTCAGGTTTTGCTGCAGCACAGTTCTCACTGGGGCAATGTTGGCTACAAGGTGTCGGTGTAGAGAAAAATCCAAAAGAAGGTATGGCGTGGATAGAGCGTGCAGCACAGCAGGGTCATGTCGATGCGGCATTTGCTTTGGCGTTGAATCTGCCTGTGGATCATGAACAACATTTACCATTGCTCAAACATGCTGCCGATCAAGGTCATACCAAAGCCATGATTTGTATGGGAATCTATGCGCAGAATCATAGACAAGCGGAGCAAGGTTTAAAGTGGTTTGAGTTGGCAAAATCTCGTGGTGAGATTCGAGCGGACTACATGCTTGCTGTGGCTTATCGTGATGGGCTTGGTGTTGACGTGGATAGCACTAAAGCGATTGAGTTATTCAAAACCTCTGCGGACAATGGCGATGCGGATGCCATGTATGCGCTGTACCAAGCTTATCGAGATGGTAACGGTGTGCGCAAAAATAAAAAATCCCAAGCGAAATACTTAAACATGGCAAAACAAGCGAAACATCCTGAAGCGTTGAAAGTCACAGAAGAATAAGAACAGACGTGGTAGGCAAAAAAAACGAAGTAACTCGGGGGAAGTTACTTCGCAGAGGAGGATAGTTGCAGAGTAGACAAGCCACTTGCCTCAATCCCATGAAAAATGCTCAAAAGATTTAAAAGCTACATCATGATAACATCTAGGGAATGTCATCAGGATATGGGATTATAATAACAAGGCGACACCAAATGTTATATTATAACAATGTAATGGTTTGCAAGCAGGGTGTAACTGCCATTACATCCGATTAACACTGTAAGCAACACTCAAGACCCACACCAAGCGGTGCAATGCTAATTATGTGGGTTGGTTTGGGATCAACTGCTCGAATAAATCATTCATATTATCATGTACTTTGAGGTTGATCAGATTCCAGTAATGCCCTGAAACCGTTCGATTAACCATCAGCGTATCAGGCGAAGGTTGGAAACTATCCCAATATTTCAACGATTGTTTGACCAATGCCACACCATCATGATGCGATGAATTTTCTGCAAAATCATAATTGGTCACCAATGGGCGCATAAGCACTTCCAACCAATCTAAATACAATTGTTGTGGAATCTGTCCTTTGTCCGTGCGTACGTTCAATGCTCTTAAATCGGCTTCAATCGCAGGAATATTTTTTTGACGTGCAGCATTGATCAGATGTTTATAGGTATTGACGATCTCGTTATTTAAAGTCTTCACACCACCATAATCATAAACAATCACGCTGCCATCTTCACGAAAGGCAAAATTGCCTGGGTGTGGATCGCAGTGAAAACGCTTGAGATAGAAAATCTCTTGTCCAATCGCTTGGAAAAGTCGTCGTCCGAGCTCATTACGTTTTTCCAAATCCCACGTACTTGCAGTTTCAATGCTTTCACCGACTTCTTGACTCAAGGTCAAAATGCGTCGTGAAGAATATTCGGGAAAAACTGAAGGAATAATAATTTTGTCATCCAGCTCGGCGTGGAAAGTCTTAAAGACGTGCAGATTTTGCGCTTCGATTTCGTAGTTGAGTTCGGTGTAAAGACTTTCCCGAATTTCATCGAAGATCTCATCTTGTAGCTTACGATCAATTTTCAATACACCCATTAGACGCAAGGCAAGACGGACTTGTTTAAGATCACTTTCGCAGGCCTCATCAACGCCAGGATATTGCACTTTGACGACGACGGCTTGACCATTTTTCAGTGTGGCTTTATGCACTTGACCGATCGAGGCGGCGGCAAATGGCATTTCATCAAAGGATTGGAACAATTCAGCGAGTGGTTTGCCCAGTTCTTTTTCGACTTGATTTTTAATGAGTGCAAAAGGCATTGCAGGCGCTTGACGTTGTAGTTTGGCAATCGCAGTTTGCACTTCGGCAGGGAAGATGTCTTTGTACTGCGAGGCGATTTGCCCGACTTTCATCACTGCGCCTTTCATTTCCCCTAAGGTTTCAGCGATTTTGATACCGATCTCTTGATACAGGGCGGAGCGAGCTTGCAGTTTTTTTTCTTCATCTGCATTGATGTTTTTGATCGAACTGGTGACGGCTTTGCCTGCGATACTTGCTGTCATGCCTGCCAGCTTCATAAAACGTCGTCCTGCCGATGCTGTATTGTCTGCCATAATCTACTTACCGTGTGCGCTGTTTTATCGTGTCATGGAATGTGTTTGAAAATGAATAAGCCATCTTCATTTCATGCTTTGACTTTAATTTCCAAACGTATATTTTACAAGTGAGCTTGTGTGAGCAATAGTTACGGCTGGCTGATTAAAATGATTAATTAAGAGTGTTTAAACCGTTTGAGTTTCGTATTGCTATACAACAATCGCCAAATCAACAAAATACACGCCACAAACAAACCAATAATTAAGCCAACCCAAACCCCCGCAGCGGCAAAATCGGTATAACGAGTGAGGTAAACGCCAATTGGAAATGCCACAATCCAATAGGCAAATAGCGTGATCCACATTGGACTTTTGGTGTCTTGCATGCCACGTAAACAACCTGCCGCCGTGACTTGCCACGCATCGACCAACTGGTACGCCACCGCATAAATCACCAAACCATATGCCACAGTGAAGACTTCAGGATTGCCATTATAAATTTGGATAATCCAAGCACGGCAAAGCCACAATAAAATCATCGTCGTACATGCAAAGAGTGTCCCGACGATAAAGCCAAGCTTTTGTACCTGACGCATGGCATCGAAGTTTTGCGCACCATAATATTGTCCGACTCGAATAGTCAGTGCCATTGCCAAAGACAACGGAATCATAAACAACTGCGAAGTGATCGAAATGGCGATCTGATGGGCTGCGGTGATAATTTCCCCAAGTGGACTAACCACCAATGCGGCTGTGCTAAAAATACTGACTTCAAAGAAAATCGCTAAACCAATCGGCAAGCCGAGAAGAGCGATGCGTTTACACCACAGCGGATCAAGCTTTTCAAATCGCTCAAATAACCGCACATCCGCAAAAGTCTTGGCATGTTTGATATAAAAAAATAAAACTATCAACATTAACCATTGCAAGATCGCATTCGCCACACCACAGCCTGCACTACCCATCACAGGCAAACCAAATAGACCGTGCATAAATACATAGTTCAATGGCACAAGTATAGGCAATGCCAAAAGGCTAATTGTTGTCACCACACGAGGATGCCCCAAAGCCTCGGCATAACAACGCAATACGGTATAGAGCGTAATCGCAGGAATGCCAAAAGCAATCGTATGCAAAAATAAACCTGCTTTGGCATGGAGATTTTCAGGGACTTTGAGTAGATGAAAAAACTGTGGCATGACGTGTAAAACCATCATTCCGACTAAGCCAAGAAATAAAGCAATCCACAAAGCTTGATGGCTAATGGTTGGAATCTCGTCGGTTTTCTTTGCGCCAAGTGCAGCTGCGATTAAAGGCGAAGTAGCGAGCATAATGCCACTACACAACAACATCACAGGCATCCAAATCCCCACCGCAACAGCCACCGCAGCCAAATCCGCAGCGGAAAGCTGACCTGCCATAATGGTGTCGATCAAGCCAAAACCAGCCTGCGCAAATTGCGTGACTAAAATTGGAATCATCAAATGTAGCAGTTGTTTCAGTTCAAAAGTGAAATGCGATGGCGTAGACATAAAATCTCAGTGGGAAAATAAAATGTGAATCGTAAATGAATTAAGCGTGTGTAAACGGTGAGAGCTCTTCGATCAAACTAGCGTTGTAAGGTAAAGATAATCCCGATGGCGATGAGTATCGCACCCAAAAGACGTTGCCAGTTTACAGGATTTTTCTCCACACCGATGAGTCCAAAATGATCTAACAACATCGACATGATCACCTGACCAAAGAGCACCAATCCAGTAAAGGTCAAAAAACCGAGTTTCGGTGCAGTATAAATACTGGCTGTGACCGCATACACCCCAAGCAACCCGCCAACCCAAAGCCAAACTGGTATTTCATTTAGTTGTGATAATGTTGGCTTTAATGCCGAACCATTCCACATCATGACGAGCATCATGATTGCCAAGCAGATCGTCCCCACTAAGAAGGAAAAAAATGCAGCTTGAATCGGGCTATTGAGATATTGACGGAGCTGACTATTGACAGCAGTTTGCGTTGCCATTGCCAAGCCAACACCTGCAGCAAAAAACAAAGGAATCAACATCTCAGTCGCACGCATGGTTTATTTCTCATTGGTTTTTTATCTTTGATTGAGTAAAACATGATTTGATTGCCGATTCTACGTTTCAATTCACAAAATGATCTTACCTTGGCGTGTTAAACTACTGGTCTTTTGTTTGAGCTGATTTATTCGAGCTCAACCATTTTTTATCTTGCTGAGTGTTGCATGCATCCAAGTCTAATTGCCGAAATTCCGCTCTCGCTATATATCCATATGCCGTGGTGTGTGCGCAAATGTCCGTATTGTGATTTTAATTCGCATGAATTAGCAGAAGGACAGCTCAGTCAGGAGTTGGAACAGCAATATATTGATGCGCTGATTAAGGATTTTGCGACGCAAAAAGAATTTATTCAAGGGCGTGAATTGCATAGTATTTTTATCGGTGGTGGCACACCATCGCTGATTTCTGCGTCTGCGTATCAGCGGTTATTCGATGCCCTGAAATCACAAATACCTTTCCAAGAAAATTGTGAAATCACCATGGAAGCCAATCCTGGGACGGTAGAGCACGATCCCTTTGAGGATTATCTGCGTGCAGGAATTAATCGACTTTCAATCGGTGTGCAAAGTTTTGATGTAGCACATTTAGAACGACTAGGACGAATTCACAATCCTGACAACGCCAAATCTGCGATTCAAAATGCGAAAAATGCAGGATTTCAGCGCATCAATGTCGATCTGATGCACGGCTTACCACAGCAAACGGTTAAGCAAGCCTTAGCTGATTTGCAGATGGCAATCGACTGTGGTGCGACACATATTTCATGGTATCAACTGACCATTGAGCCAAATACGGTATTTTATCGTTCACAGCCGACTTTGCCTGATGAAGAGGTGCTTGAACAGATTCAGCTTCAAGGCGAGGCGTTGCTTCTTGCGCATGGCTTTGTCAATTATGAAGTGTCAGCATGGGCAAAAGAGCGTCCGAGTCAGCATAATATCAACTATTGGCAGTTTGGTGATTATTTGGCGATTGGTGCAGGGGCTCATGGTAAGGTGACTTTAGCTAATGGTATTTATCGTTTTCAAAAAACACGCATGCCAAAAGATTATTTGGAGCAAATACCTGCGCAAAATTTGCAATTTAAAGCGATTGCCGAGGATGACATGCCTTTTGAGTTTATGATGAATGCGTTGCGCTTAAATGCAGGTGTACCCAAAGATTTTTATTTAAAACGAACAGGCCAACAATTATCAACGATTCAACCAGTTTTAAATGAATTACGTCAAAAGCATTTACTAGATCAAAATGTTAAAAGACTGCAATGTACAGCGCAGGGTAGGTTATTTTTAAATACGGTGTTGCATCAGTTTCTTTAAACCGTTGAATTTTAAAATATAGAATATTAAGAAGGAAATGGTGGGTCGTCCGCGACTCGAACGCGGGACCAATGGATTAAAAGTCCACTGCTCTACCAACTGAGCTAACGACCCTGAGCGAGAAAAAAGCACTGCTTTTTTCGAAGCGCAAGTGAAAAAACTAATTCAGTATCAATTTTTTCGACGCAAGAGAAAAATCAATAAAATTGCAGTTTCCCTTACAGCATTAAAAAATAATGTGCCTTCATTTCGATGGAGCGTATTGTAGCAAGTTATTTGATGAACACAAGGGAAAAATCGGTTTGAGGCGGATGTTTGCTTATAATTGCGTCATTTTAATGTCAAAAGGCAAAGTCGAAACCTTGCCTTTGATCAAATTTACGGGTGATTTTCACGCTTAGAAGCGGTATTCTCCTTGATTAATTTTCTGAAACACATCTGCATCGACTTCGCTATATGCAGACTCTCCAGGGAGTAATGCGAAGATTTGTTCTTTGCATTTTTCAGGATCAAAGGCTTCTTCTTTCAACTTGTTCTTTGAATATTTGAAAGTCCCAGTGGTTTCGATTTGCTTTTGAATGCGCAAGAAGACAGGTACCGCATAGGCAGGAAGTTCGGTTTTAAATTGATCTGCCATGCTTGCTAGGTCTTGCTCGCTCAAAGACAGATCATCTTGCAAGGTGATCGCTGCCATGCCTGCGCGACCATTGGTGTTTGGAATTTCGACACCGTAGACCACTGCTTCTGAGATTTTCTCGTATTCCGACACGATATTTTCGACTTGTGTGGTCGATACATTTTCACCTTTCCAGCGGAAGGTATCGCCCAAGCGATCAACAAATTGGGCATGACGGAAGCCGATATCACGCACCAAATCTCCAGTATTGAAGTATTTGTCACCCGATTTTAAGACATTTTCCATGATCACAGATTTATTCTTTTCAGGGTCGGTATAACCATCGAATGGCGAGCGACTGGTGATTTTCCCGATCAAAAGCCCAGTTTCGCCTTTTTTGACTTTTTGGCAAAAACCATCGGCGTCACGAATGGGTTCATTTTTCTCTTTATCAAAGGCGATGATGGCATAAGGGGTTGGTGAGAAACCTACGGTATTTTCAAAGTTAAAAATATTACTAAAGCCGACATTACCTTCACTCGAAGCGTAGAGTTCTAAAACTTCATCGATGTTGAATCGTTCTTTAAATTCGTGCCAGATGTTTGAGCGCATACCATTGCCAATCATCTTGCGGACACGGTGGTTACGTTCTTCAGGTGTTGGTTCGCAATCAAGTAGATAGCGACACAGTTCGCCGACATAGCCGATCGCCGACGCATCGAATTTTTCCACATCTTTCCAAAAGTTTGATTTTGAAAATTTACGACGAATTGCGAGTGTTGACGCACCTGCGATCACGCCACACCAGCACACGACCATGCCAGTCGCATGATACAGCGGTAGGGTCGCATACATGACATCGTCTTTATTCAAGTCCAAGACATGCCCGTAGGTGCCGTATGCAAGCATCCAACGGCTATTTTTAAATGTGACCGCTTTTGGCAGACCTGTGGTGCCTGAAGTATAGATGTAAAATAGACCATCCTTGCCAGTCACATCGTTCGTTGTCGATGGATTGCTCTTTTGGCAAGATTGAATCGCTTTTGCAAGATCGGTAAACGGTTTAGGTGATGTAGTTTTCGACTCGTCATCAGCAAACCAAAAGAATTTATCATTTGCGAGTTCTAAATCATCTTGGACGTCCAACACCGCTTGTTGTACTTCTTCGCCGATCACGATCGCAAAAGGTTTAACCAAGTTAATACTGTGACTGAGTACTTTGCGACATTGCGAGGTATTCACTAATGCAGAAATGACACCAATTTTGGCAAGTCCAAGCACGGTTGCAACGAGTTCAGGACGATTCTCTACCATCACGGCGATGACGTCGCCTTTTTTAGCGCCTTGCTTTAAAAAGTAATCGGCAATTTGGTTTGCCCATGCATTGAGTTCGGTGTAGCTAAATTTTTGATCTTCGTATAACAGGGCAATGCCCGATGGATTTTCATCAACTGCTTTTTCAAATGCCCAACCTAGACCACAAGCGGTGCTTGGTCGGCGCAAATAAGCTTGCCTTAAGCCATTCAATACGTTGGGAATTTTCTTGGCAAATTGAGGAACTTGTTTAATCACGTCTGAGAGGGAAATAATATCTTTAGTCGCATCGTGGCTCATGTCAGAGCTCCTGTTATACTTTCTATCAATGAAATCAACAACACTGTCCAAAACTTAGCAGTGTTGTATCGGGAGAATAACGTACAGTAAAATACTCTACGTGTCTTTGATCATACTCAAAAAAAAGCGCAATAGTTAAGTCAATAAGTATTGCGCTTGTGAATTAAGCTTGGTCAGTATTTTGACTTGCCTTCTTCGGTGGTCGACCTCTTGGGCGACGTGGTCGAGAAGACTTGTCAGCATCGCTTTTTGATTTTTGCGCTGCTTTTTCAACATCTGATTCTTCAGTATCCGAATGATTTTCAGCAGAATTTTCAGAAGAGTCGTTAGACTGATCGTGCGTTTCAGCCGATGCATCCGCTTTTTCAGGTGATGTGCTTTCAGCTTCTTCTGATGCAAGCTCAAGATTCACTTGAGGTTCAGAAATTGTTTCAGGACTGCTTGCATCGACATCGACTTTGGGTTCCGCATTTACACTGGTTACCGCTTCTTGAGTAGCTTCTGCAACGATTGGCGCAACAGCGGCGCTCGCAACACTGACCTCTGCGTCTTTAGCTTGTGTTGATGCGTCTTGCGCTTCAGTTGGAGACTGCTCAGCAAGTTTGCGTTTTTCACGTGGGTCATTGCTCAGACGAACACTTGGCTCAGGTGGTGTCAAAGATAATGCTTCAACAGGTTCCTGATTTTGTTCACGAGGCAATTCCACATCACGAGTCACAGGACCTGAGAAAATGTTGTCTTCATCTTCCTCAATCTCATTCGATTGGAAAGCTTCAGTGTGTTTTGTCACTGCACGATTGAAAGTTGGGATCAACCCAAACTGTTCAATCAAGACATTGCAGTCTTCACCGTACACATGGCGAATCAAACCCACCACGCTAAACTGAGCCAAGCTTGCCAAAGATTTGGCATTCAACGGTCCTTTTTGCGCTGCTTTTTGTGCACGCTTTTCAGCTTTTAGGCGACGTTTTTCACGAGGATCATTGCTTGCTCGTGTTGCAGGCTCATCACTGGCTTCGCTTTGCTCGGCATTGCGAGATTGTGCTTTGCCTTTCTTTTTGCCTTTTGCATGAGGTGCATCAGCGTCAGCTTTCGCCCCATTATTACTGTCAGCTCGCTTAGAGGACTGACGGTCTTGCTCGGCTGATTTTTCGTCACTTGATTGATTTTCAAGTTTGTTTTCAATCGCTACAACTGGTGGCGTGCTATTAGAGCGCTCTAAAGCAACGATCTCAGTTTGTGCTGTGTCAATATTGACCAACATTGCCGTCGGTAAAGTTTCCGCCGTGCCTTGCTCAAAAGTCTGAACATTGATCTGTTCGTTAGTTTGACCGGATTGTTCGTTTAGCACATTTTGATCACGTTCACGCTGAGGGCGTTGCGGACGGTTTTGGTTGCGTTCACGACGTGGCACAGCATTTTGATTGCGGTTGCCATTTTGATCTTGATCGCCATTTTGACGATTGCGACGATCATTTTTTGGCTTGCGCTGTAACTGATTGTCTTGGTTTTCTTGATCTTGACTTTGGTCGTTACGATCTTGGCGTGATTGTTGCTCATTACGATTATCAGTGCGCTGGTCGTTGCGATCATTGCGTTGATCTTTACGTTTGCGTTTGTCTTTGCGACGAGGACGGTCGTCTTTATCTTGACTGTCGTTGCTTGACGTTGACGCATTTGGATGGAGGTATCCGTTGACGGCTTGTTCGATATTGTTGCTTTCGATTTGGCCAAACTGTCCACGGCTAACGGCGCCAGTGTTGACCAACTGTTCAATCGCAGCAGCAGCATTTTGTGCATTACGGTTTTGATCCGTGGTGCGTGCTTGTTTTGGTACAAACAAATTTTCTAACCATGCGCATGGGCTATTTGTTGGGGCTGGGCTAGCGCTTGCTTGTTGTGGATTCGACTCTTTAGCGCCTTTTCCAGTCACTTTTGCGGTAGATGTCGCTACGCTTTTTGCGGTGACTTTCGGTGCAATTTGCGCTGCATCTTCGATGTGCCATGCTGAAGATTCATAACCAATATCTTTTTCGCTTGAACGTGTTGCTTCGGTACGTTCATAGCTTGTTGGTGCATAGCCTTCAGGATTGTATTGGATTTCGTAATGTGGGGTTTCCAAGTGTGGATGTGGCAATACAGTAACACGCACACCTGAAGTTTGCTCAAGATAAACTAGGCTATGACGCTTTTCATTGAGCAAGAATGCTGCAATTTCCACAGGTACTTCGATCTGCACCTCACCTTGACGATGTTGTAGCGCAATCTCTTCCACTTTACGCATGATCGACAAAGACAATGAGCGTTGATCACGCACCATGCCTGTACCATGACAGCGAGGGCAGACGTAGCCAGTAGATTCTTCAAGTGACGGACGAAGGCGTTGACGGCTCATTTCCATCAAGCCAAAACGTGACAATTGACCAAATTGGATACGGGCACGGTCACTTTGCGTAGCTTCACGAAGTTTCGCTTCGACCATACGTTGATTGCGTTCACGACCCATGTCGATGAAGTCGATCACGATCAAACCACCCATATCACGTAGACGCAGTTGGCGCGCGATTTCTTCAGCGGCTTCAAGGTTGGTGTGAAGCGCAGTGTCTTCAACATCTTGACCACGAGTGGCTTTGGCTGAGTTGATGTCGATCGCCACCAGTGCTTCGGTTTGATCAATCACGATCGAACCACCTGATGGCAATTTCACTTCACGCTCATACGCCGTTTGGATTTGGCTTTCAACACCAAAATGCGCAAACAATGGATCGTTCAAGGTATAAGTTTTCAACTTATCGAGTTGATTTGGCATCACTGCTTTGACGAAGTTATAGGCTTCGTTGTAGGCATTTTCGCTATCAATCAAAATTTCTGCGACATCATCACGTAGATAGTCACGAATAGCACGGGTTACTACACCTGCTTCTTGATGCACGAGCATCGGTGAAGGCCCATTTTTTGCTGAGTTTTGGATTTGATTCCAAAGGTCTAGCAAATGTTGTAAGTCGAGTTGTAATTCTTCTTTGCTACGTCCAATCCCTGCAGTGCGGATGATTAAGCTCATGCCACGAGGTAGATTGAGTGAGGCTAAAATCTCTTTCAACTCTTCACGGGTTGAACCTGAAATCTGACGGCTGATCCCGCCACCTTTTGGATTATTCGGCATCAATACCAAATAACGACCAGCAAGGGAAATATAGGTCGAAAGTGCAGCACCTTTGTTGCCACGTTCTTCTTTTTCCACTTGTACCAAAAGCTCAGTGCCTTCGGTAATCAGTTCACGGATATTGTGATTTTGGCGAGGGTCGCCTTGTAGATAAGAATGTGCGATTTCACGTAAAGACAAGAAGCCTTGACGTCCTGCGCCGTATTCTACAAAGACTGCTTCTAAAGAGGGTTCTACTCGGGTCACATGACCTTTGTAGATGTTTGATTTTTTCTGTTCACGCGTGCGATTTTCAAGGTCAAAATCATACAGACGATTATCTGTGACAAGTGCAACACGAACTTCTTCGGCATGTGTTGCATTGATCAACATACGTTTCATGGGTGTAATACCTAATCAAGGATGACCCAAACGCATCAACACCACATTCATACTTCAAGGATCTTGGTCAGCGAAAATATTTGAATAGATGTTTTTTACATCGTTTTGTTCAAATCGTTTTCGCAATGTTGCGACAGTGGAGATCGACGGTACATTTTGTGATTGTAAAAATGAAACTGTCTAATCCTGTGTCTGCATACTGTTGCCAAGTCTCTGTTGAGATTCGTTGCAACGATATTCACTGGAGGGACGCATTGTATTTAAGGTGACTATCTATTCGCTATTTGCTATTCACAATTTGCGATAAGACGCATGGATTTAGACATCAAAATTACGTTGTAAGCGTTAAATCGTTAAATCTAAATCATTCGATCTTTTGCTAGTCATTTCTCTCAAGCCACGGAATGCTCATCGTGGCGAGGGCTAACAAACCTTAAATGATCAAATGGGTTGCCTGAATATCTTGCGTGGTGCAATGTGTCTGATGCAATCCGTTATCAATTAAACTAACTTCACGATTGATTGGTCGTTGGTTAGCGACATTTGCATGCTGTGCGGTGGACATGGTTAAAATAAACACATGCACATCACAGTTTTGCCGATATAATCTGCCATCGGCTTAGGCATAATCTTTGAGGACCGACACGTCATCTTATGTGCATCTATCGTCTTATTTTCTCAAAAGAAGATATTTTGTGATGGACGGTGACGTTGGTATCCGTGCGCTGAATATAGCAAATACATCGCCATCTGCCTATATGATATTTGCGATTAATTGATGTTATTTGCTTAAAAAATAGGCAAAAATTGTGAAAATGTGCTGTATCAGTGGCTCAATCTGAATCTGATTGAAATATCGTTGTAAAATATTGATCTTGTAAAGATCGCTACCCCAAGCGTTTAAATCCTGCCCATGAATAAGTTGTGAGTTTAATGCGTCCGTCTAAGTTTACCTCGTCTTCAAAAACGTCTGCTTCAAAAGCACGATCTTCAAATTCGTCGTCCTCAAAGCAATCGACTTTTAAATTGTCGTCATCAAAATCAGCGCCTTCAAGGCTTGCAAAGTTCGAAGATGAAAAGGTTTCAGAAGAAAAAGTTGAAGTTGATACCACAGGTGCATGGCAAAGCGTGACGTGGATTGATGTGACGGAGCACCATGAGGGACAGCGTATTGATAACTTCCTCATTCGTACCTTAAAAGGTGTGCCGAAAAGTCGGATTTACCGCCTGATTCGTGAAGGGGAAGTTCGGGTCAATAAAAAACGCATCAAGGCAGAAACTAAGCTCAATATTGGCGATCAAATTCGTATCGCACCGATTCGCATGCAACAGCAAGAAGAACATGCGCCAATCGGCGATAGCGTGGCGCAAGGCTTATTGGCTCGCATCGTCTATGAAGATGAAGGCTTGATCGTGGTCAATAAACCATCAGGTATTGCGGTACATGGTGGTAGCGGTGTGGCGTATGGTTTGATCGAAGCGATGCGCCAAGCAACCGGCAAGAAATATTTGGAATTGATTCACCGTATTGACCGTGATACGTCAGGCTTGGTGATGATTTCCAAAAAGCGTTCTACTCTGAAAGCTTTGCAAGATGATCTGCGTGAGCATCGCATCAAAAAGACCTATGCGGCGATCGTGAAAGGTGTGGTGGCTTTGGATAAGCAATTGATTGATGCGCCATTGTTACGCTATGAGCTGAACAACGGTGAACGCCGTGTTCGGGTGTCGAAAGAAGGTAAGCCTAGCCAAACCCAGTGGAATGTGATCGAGCGCTACACAGGAGCGACGTTGATCCATGCCTCGCCACTGTCTGGGCGTACGCATCAAATCCGTGTGCATGGTTTGAGCATTGGTCATCCGTTGGTCGGCGATGATAAATATGGGCATCAAGTGCCGTTTTCGCATCACGATGTCAAACGACTATGCCTGCATGCGATGCGTTTGGAAATACCGAATTATCCTGTGATCGAAGCGCCGTTACCCGATGATATGCAGAAGTTGATTCAAAGTCTGAGTAAGTAATCAGACAGCAATTTTAATCGGTTAGCTTTTGAAACGAATTTGTACGAGATAGATATTTTACTGATGAATGATTTAAAGCAGTTCTCTCCTGACGTAGACACGACAAGCACATTGGATATGCAAAATATTGACCTGATCATTTTTGATTGGGATGGAACGTTATTCGATTCTGTCGGTCAGATTGTCAGAAGTTTGCAATTTGCCGCGCAGCAGTTTCAACAACCGTTGTTAGACGATGATGCAAAAAGTGTCATTGGACTTGGCTTGCCTGAGGTGATGCAACGCTTATTTCCACAAGTGCCTGAGTTACATCAGCAGATATTGACCTGCTACGGACAACATTATGTGGAAAACTCAGGCAGTGATGTGTGGTTTGATGGTGTGGCAGAGTTGCTCGACGCGTTAAAAGCACAAGGCAAATTGCTCGCTGTCGCTACAGGAAAAAGCCGTAAAGGGCTTGATCGGGTACTTGCGCAGACCCAAAGTGCAAACAAATTTGTTGCAACACGTGCAGCCAGTGAAACTCGTTCTAAGCCTGATCCGTTAATGCTTCAAGAAATCTTAAATGTGACTGGTGTACCTGCGCATCGTGCCTTGATGGTCGGTGATACCAGTTATGATTTGGAAATGGCGCAGAACATCAATATGCCACGAATCGGTGTGAGCTATGGCGTGCATTCTATCGACGTGCTTGAGCGATTTGCACCTGTTGCGATTGTGGATTCGGTGCGAGAGTTAAGAGAGATATTGTTGTCTAATATACACAACAGATTGAATTGAACTCATTGGGCTTATTGATCTTTCCGCCATTTTTTCCATGCGTAATAGATCAACATGCCGAAAGGTAAAATCAGAAAAAATGCGCCTAAACCTAAAAAGGCGTAGGCAGCATAAATATTTGCTACGGCAAAAAATAAAAGTAAAGGAATCAATTGTCCTATCATTTCACCACATAATCCGCAAATGGCTTGCTTCCATTTATTCGGTCTTTTTTCGCTTTTATTGTTATTCGGTGAATCTTTTTTGTTGTTTGTGGTCACGCTTATTTCTCTTACGAAAAAATGTTAATACATCGCCTCATCATTGCTGAGGGCAATCAAGCCACGTATCGCACGATACACACTCCACACCCAAGCTAGCCCGATAATAACTAAACAAATCGTTGGCGCAAATACCGCCCACCATGCCGACTGATAGACAAAAACTACGAGAAATAAACTGGCAAAGCCAATCACATTCCACAGCAGATACCACCAAAAACCACGAATCTGCCAAAGAAAATGACTTTCTAAAAATGTGCCTTTGACACTGGAAAATTTGACATGGTTGATAATGATGGCGATCACTGCCAAGATGCCCGCACTAAAGATCGCAGCGAGATATAAGCCGTACAGTAAGTAGGTGAGATTTTTCTGATCTTGGGTTGCGATTGGGCTGATTTGGTTAGTCATTTCCATTTTTCCAATTCAAAGAATCAAAATAGTCGTAGCATAAACACACTAAACGCAAGCAATGCAATATGCGCCACGATACTCAGATAATAGTATTTTTTAAACGGTTGTTTCTGTGTTTTATGGTGAAAGTGCTTCATCGCAAACCACGCCGCCGTCCAGCCACCGAGTGCGCACATGAGCAGTAAATGCTGTTCAGAAATCCGTTGATCGCCTTGCATTGCTGCTTTTTTGTCTTGATAAAAAATCCAGTAACAATAGCTATTCACCAGCATAATCACCAACAACGTAAACGGCGGAAGCTGTCCATAGGCTGCGGTGACAAACAGCACCACCCAATACACCAACATGACGAGATACATCGGATGCCACGCAAAACGTTTCTTCGATGCACTGGAAAAAGGTTGGCTGTTCGGATTGTGACTAAAGACTTGCTTGGCTTTGACGTAGCGTACATTGCGCGCTTGCGGTCGAGATTGATCGTCAATGCCCAGCTCATACTCCACCACACAGCCCTCTATCGGTCGAGGGCCACTACGCTCAAAGGCGCTAATATGCAAAAACACACGCTGATGCTTAGGATCGCTAATACCCTGAATAAAGCCGTAGCCTTGCTCATCGTGCCATTCGACCAAACGTCCTTGATAGCGTGCCATTACAATGCGTACTCTGTGTTTAAACGATCATGGGTCATATTGCGCATCTCTTGCGGATCTTTCTGTAGAATTTCTGTGCCAGTGCGTCCTTCATTGCGATTACGCTCTGCAACTTGCAAACGAGAAATCCAAAAACGACAGGCTGCCATTGCAAAATATGACTGTAAGCACGCTTTTTCATCATCGGTCAATGCACGCAACGTTTGATAAGCATTTAAAAATGCCTGCGCTTTTTCCACATCTAAAGACACATTTGGATAATCACTACAGAAATCATTCATCGTGATACTAATATCAAGTAACAACTGATCATAGCTGAGCTCAGAAAAATCTAAGATTCCAGACAATGAGTCGCCGACATACAGGCTATTATCACGGAACAAATCGGCATGAATTAAACCATAAGGACGGTTCGGGTAGGCATCAAACATTTGTTCATACTGTGCAAAGACTTGGGTCAGTAGCGCTTGGTCGGCTTCATTCATTTTTGGATACAGCTCGTGGGCAGTCGCAGACCACCATGCATGATCATGATTATTTTTGCGTTGTAATGGATAATTTTGCAAAGCCAAATGCATTTTCGCCAAAGCTTCACCCATTGCCGCAACTTGCGCTACGGTAGACGGCATCGGATGCTTGCCAGCGATACGTGGCGCAATCTGTGCAGGTTTACCGACGATGCTATGAATCGGTTGATCATTAAAAGTTAAGGGTACTGCAACAGCAATGCCGTGTTGCTCAAGATGTTGTAACACAGGGAACAGCTCGCTTGCTGCATTTAAGTCCAGCTCTTCAAATACGGTGAGTACAAATTCTTGACCATTTTTTGCAGTAATAAAATAGTTGGTGTTTTCAATGCCGCCTTGAATCGGTTCGATCTCGATAATCTCCAAGCCATACTGCATGGCGAAAGTGTGTACTTGTTCAAGATTGAGTTGGGTATAGACGGACATAACAATGAAAACTCTAGGCATATAGAATATTTTTGCTAGAATAACCGCTTCTTGCGTCAAGGTGTAGTCTTTGCGCACAGAAGCTCAACGTTCTTTGAAAGAATCGTCTGATTGAAAGATGAGATTTCGCTGTTAAAACAAGTTGCTGAGAATCAAGCTATGTTAGCAAAACGAATTATTCCGTGTTTGGATGTGGACAATGGGCGTGTGGTCAAAGGCGTTCAGTTTTTGGATATTCGTGATGCGGGTGATCCTGTGGAAGTGGCACGTCGCTACAATGAGCAAGGTGCTGATGAGATTACCTTTTTAGACATTACCGCAACCCATCATGGTCGTGAAACCACCTATCAAACCGTAGAACGCATGGCGGAAACGGTATTCGTCCCGCTCACTGTTGGCGGTGGTGTGCGCAAGATTGAAGATATTCGACTTTTGCTCAATGCGGGTGCGGATAAAGTCAGCATCAACTCAGCGGCAGTATTCAATCCTGAATTTGTGGCTGAAGCATCCAGTCGTTTTGGGGCGCAGTGTATCGTGGTCGCCATTGATGCGAAAAAAGTCGCTGAGAATAAGTGGGAAATTTTTACCCATGGTGGTCGTAAGCCGACTGGGATTGATGCGATTGAATGGTCAGTGAAAATGACAGAGTTTGGCGCAGGCGAGCTTCTCGTCACCAGTATGGATGCCGATGGCACCAAAGCGGGCTATGATATTGGTTTGATGCGTGCAATTAACGATCGAGTGACGATTCCGACCATTGCCTCGGGTGGTGTGGGTAATTTGCAACACATGGCAGATGGCATTTTACAGGGTGGGGCGGATGCGGTTTTAGCAGCGTCGATTTTCCACTTTGGGCAACATAGCATTCCCGAAGCCAAAGCCTTTCTTGCAGAACAAGGCATTGAGATGCGTTTATAAGATTTCATCAAAGCTTCATGATCAAAGGTTAGGCTTACACCATCAGGTGAGTTTTATGAGATTGATCATGCCTCAGCAGATTTACACCATTGATGATATCAAGTCTTGTTATGTTGAGTTTGTGAATAAGCTGGACAGCCCTCGGATTGATAATCTTACCAACTGGGGGCAACATCGCTTATTTTTGGCAAAGTATTTTCCCATTAAAGATGGTCGATATTCACCGAGCGATATTATGATCGAATTCAATACTCGGACTTATCATCTCGATACCACCAAAAAGCCTAAATAAACTTAAAGTTAAAATTTTGACTGAATATTAAAAATCGATTTATAAACAATTATTCTGAATTTGTATCATTCAAAAATGGATTCTTTACCACATCTACATCATCATTATTATTCTGCTGGACTTTTATAACTAAATTTTGTGATTCAAGCGTTGCCACCGTTTGCTCTAAAATCCTTAGTAAGGTTTTGGCATGCTCTAAACTGTGTTGATCTTGATGAATTTGCAAACTGCCATAAATCGAAATGCGTTCGCCTTGATTTTCAATAGTGAGCTCATCAATGGCGATGCTTTGTGTATGATTTTGAAAGGGTTTAAATTCCATTTTTCTGTCCTGTTTAAGTCCTAGAATTCGTGTTTTTAATTGGCATTTGTGTCCTTTTCTTTCATCCACTCTACGATCGGCAAAAGAATGCGATTGATTGAAAAGCGATTTGGTTCATCGCTGTCGTTACCATCCATTTTTACATTTTTCATTTCAGAATTTTCTAACGCATCTTTTTGAACTTCATCTTCATTGGCTGTTGAAAATATTTCAATCAAGTTTGGTAAGCTTGGCATAGAAACCTTTTCTTTAATTGTTGTCCATTGAACAGGGTTTTCTAATGCATAAGATTGACCAACGACAAAGCGTTTTTGTGTCGCTGAAATCTGTTCTGCTTCAACCATTGGCGCACATTGGCTCTGTAAGTCATTATCTTGATATTGTGGATGTTTATTGGCTTTGACTTGATTGGCTCGCATCGGCAACTGAAAGATTTGCCGTTTCGACTGCTCATCTAATCGAGGATAAAGACTAATCCCGACTTTTTCTTCTAAAGCACAGATACTTATCGTTTCAGCATAGCGAGAGCCGTCATTTTTACTAAGATATGCACTCGCCAATCCGATACGTGGGAAATACACTGCTTTATAAATATGGCTTGGTACAAGTACGTCATGTCCTTTTTTAACATATTTTACGGTCGGCTCAAGATAGGCAGAACCCGTAATGATATAAGCATCAAGCTTATATTTTGTCACCATTGCTCGGGTGGCTTCTTCGATCTCACGCCATGTATTTTGATTATTGTCATAATGCTGTGGAATGATGTTGCTTAAAGCAAAGCTTTGATATTGTGAAATTTTATTGTTCATGTCTGCGTTGGGCGCCATATGTCCACGGTCATAACCCGAATTGCGATATGCCTCTAGGGTCGCCTGTGCTGAAACTGGCAGGCGATCATCTGCATGAAAGTTGTCTTCGCGTTTGATCCGAATGCTCAGCCGTTCAGGGCTAAGTTTTTCCGCCACCCAAATGGGCGTCTTGGAAATGCCTGAATAATGCACGGTAAAACCTTGATTACATAGAGGAAAGCTGTTGAAATTCAGTTTTTTATTGATGATTTCAGGTGGCGCTTCAGCATAAAACTCATCAAGGCACAAACTATTGCCAAAAGACATTAATTGTCCTGTGCTGAGTTGTGGCAAAAAGCAAACTATTGATATTAAAGGAATAAGAAGGAAATAAATTTTTTTCAAGAGGCTATGCTACAAAAATTGGCTATAAAAATAGTGAGAAATTTACAAGGGTGATGCGCTGTTAAAATCTTAGCAATCTAACTTTACCAAGTACAGGTCATTTTCCCCATTTACTGACGTTTAACACACAGTTGATGTGCTTTTGGACAACCTGACTGCTACAAAAATTACAAAAAGCTGTTCTAAGCTGAGCCCAACTTGAAATGTGAAAGGATCTTCGTGATCCAAACTTAGCCTATTGCATTTCGGATGCCATTTTTAGCTGAGAGACTTCTTAATATATTTTTGAAAGTTTTCATTCTAAAAGTTGAAATGCGCAACTGTTCAAGTCAGATCGATAATGAGTCGTTGAGATGATTCAGCTTAATTTTAGCGTATCCATCAAAGATTCTTACGATTTTTAATTTCTTGGATTTTGAGCTAATCCAAATCACTAAAAAGTGTGAAAACATTGGAGAATATGATGTCTAACTCAAATAGTAACATCAAGACAAATACATCAACTCGAACAAAAATGACTTTAGGTCTGAGTGCCATTGCCACTGCAATGTTTGCAAGCTCAGCATTTGCAGAGCCACCAGTTCAGCCTGGTGATACGTTGGAAAGCTTGTCTAAAGCGACAGTACAAACCACAGTTAATGGTCAGCCTGGCTCACTTGAGCAAATGGGTATTCCAAAGCAAGTGATCGCACAAGCGATTGCACATAATGCGGTGATTGATGTGCAAGCACGTACTTTGCGCCCAATGAATGCGCCAGTTGGTGGTTCAATGCAAGCTTCATCACAGTCACCTCAGGCGACTATTCAATCTATGCAATCTGAGCAATCGGCTCCAGTTAAGTCTGCGGCGAATATATCGACAACAAATGTAGAAACACCTGTAAATGTTGAAACTGATGCAGAAGTGACTGCGCAATCAGCGCCTGTTGTCGATGATGCGTCAGTACAACAAGCACAGCAAGTTGCCCAAAATGTTGAATCAATGGATGCGAATGTTGAGTCGGAGCTGAGCGCAAATGCAGGTGAAATTTTAGAAACTGAGCAATCTACAATGACTGAAGCACAGAATCAACTTGCTCAAGCGCAAGCGACAACTGAGCAGGTCGCTGTAGAAGATGCTGAGATCAATGCTGCAGTAGATACAGCCATCAATGAAGCGGATCAAACAGTAGCGACTGCACAAGCAGACGTACAAGCGGTTGATCAAAATGCGGCAGCGTTAATGCCTGAAGCAGATCAAGATGTGATTGACCCAAATGCGCAAGCTGTTCCTGCGGAAGACATGAACCAAACTGAAGATGCAACACAGTTGGTAGAGCCTGAAATGGATGCAACAACGCCGTTGCAATAATTTAAAGTTAATTATTTCGCTTAAAAAAACAAAGCCCCGATTCGTCGGGGTTTTGTATTAACTCATTTAGTGAGTGTATAGGGAATACTTAAAGCTTAGATCTCAATCTGACTACCTAATTCGACCACCCGATTACTTGGGATTTGATAAAAATCGCTCACCGCACTGGTATTACGTTGCATAGAAATAAACAACTTCTCACGCCACGGTGCCATAC
>LUMV01000431.1_pt1 | contig 24903 bp, 20 predicted proteins | sample 729731 | NCBI WGS metagenome assembly LUMV01 (sample SAMN03860301, study PRJNA289734) | marine metagenome | biome: seawater column; feature: ocean; material: water; isolation source: Red Sea water column Station 192 - depth 200m | place: Saudi Arabia: Red Sea | collected 2011-10-15 | depth 200 m
AGCCCGAGCCCGAGCCCGAGCCGGAACCCGAGCCCGAGCCAGAACCCGAGCCAGAACCCGAGCCCGAACCAGAACCCGAACCAGAACCTGAGCCTGAGCCTGAACCTGAGCCTGAGCCAGATCCTGGCGAGGATGATGATGATCGTGACGACGACGATGACGATCGCGACGATGATGACGATGACGACGATGACGATGACGATCGCGACGATGATGACGACGATGACGACGATGATTGATGCCGCCCTCATCTAGTCTCGAACACGCGCGCCGGCTGGTGCAGTCGCTGTCGCGATGGCGCAGCCGCGCCGGGCGGCGAGTGGTCCGAGCCGCGACGGTGCTCGCCCTCGCGGTCGCGATTGCCCTGTGTGGGTCCGCGGGGACGCTACAGCCGCTTGAAAACGTGCTGCAGAATGCAGGCTTCGCGATGCGCTCGCACGCCGCCAGCGGTCAGATCCACGTAGTCGAGATGGATGCGGCGAGCGTTGCCGCCATCCAGCGGTGGCCGTGGGATCGCGAGCATTATGCGCAGGTCGTTGAACGGCTCGACGAGGCAGGCGCGCGCACGATCGCCTTCGACGTCGATTTCTCCACCGCTTCGGACCGCGAGCAGGACGAGCGGTTCGCCGCCGCGCTGGCGGATGCAAATGCGACCGTCATTCTCCCGGTTTTCGGCCAGCGAGCGGGCTTCGCCGAGGAACGGCAGCTCGATTCGCTGCCCATTCCCCGATTGCGCGAGCACGCCCTGCTCGGGTCCGTCTCGGTCAGTCCCGCAAGCGATGGTGTCGTGCGTGACATGCCCATCGGAACCTTCAACGCCGATGCCCCGCGTCCATCGCTCTCGGCGCAACTCGCTCACCATTCCGGTGCGGCGGGCGAGGAGTTTCCGATCGATTTCGCCATCCAGCCCGACACCCTTCCCCGCCACAGCTTCATCGCCGTGAAGAAGGGCGAGTTCGATCCTATGACTTTTGCCGGGAAGGATGTCGTGATCGGTGCGACCGCGATTGAAATGGGTGACCGCTATGCGACGCCTGTCCACGGCGTGCTTCCCGGTGTAATCGTCCAGGCGCTCGCTGCGGAAACGCTTTTGGACGGAGTGCCGGTCAGGATCGGATGGCCCCTGCCGCTACTTCTGGCTGCTCTGTTTGCCTATGCGATCCTTGCCGCCCCGAGCCGGAACCGCATACTCGTCAAATTCGTTTCGGGCGCCGCGCTGGTGTTGGCCCTGCTCCATTTCGGAGCGTCCGAATTCGCATTGAGAATCGCGATTGCGCCCGCGCTCCTCATGCTGATCGCCGCCGCGTTGCTGCGCTGGGCAATTCTGGTCCGCGAGGACTTCGAGGAGGCGCGGCTCGTCGATGCGGAGAGCGGAATGCCCAATCGCTGCGCTCTTGAACGCGCCGGTGCGACGCATGGTAAAACCCGGATCGTCGCGGCGATGATCGACGAATTCGACGCAGTGAAGCTGGTGATCGGCCAGGATGCGATCAGCGACTTCCTCGCCCGCCTGCAGGACCGGCTGCGCGTCGCGGGCTGCGAAGGACCGATCTACCGCATCGACGATCGCGCACTCGCCTGGGTATCCTCGCTCGAACCGCTCGAACTCGAGAGCCAGCTGCTCGGCATGGCAGCCATCTTGCGCAGTCCTGTCGAAGTCCGTGGCCGCCGGGTCGATATCAAGCTCACCTTCGGTATCGCCGACGCGAATGCGGCCGACGAGGCACTGCATGCCGCGAGTCAGGCCGCGCGCCAGGGGGAATGCTACGGTTATCACGAGCAGGCCCAGAAGAGCGCACTCGACCAGCAGCTTTCGTTGATGGGCGAGTTGGAAGAGGCGATCAAAGGCAACGAGTTGAGTGTGCTCTATCAGCCCAAGCTCGATCTACGCGCCGATCGCGTCACCAGCGCCGAAGCGCTGATCCGCTGGCACCATCCCGTTCGCGGCGATCTGCGCCCCGACATTTTCATTCCCTTGGCAGAAGAGACCAACCGCATCGACGAGCTGACACTCTTCGTCCTTCGTCGCGTCATCGACGACGTGCGGGAATGGCGAAAGGGCGGACTGGAGATACGGGCCGCGATCAATATCTCGGCGCGCCTCATTACGTCCGCGGACTTCACTGCTCGCGTGGAGAGCATTCTGCTAGAGGATAGGGTGCCGGCCGACCGACTGATCTTCGAAATCACCGAATCCGCGACCATCGGCCAGTTCGACCTCGCGTGCTCGGCGCTGCGCCGGTTCCGCGATCTGGGCGTGGGTGTTTCGATGGACGATTACGGCACCGGACAGTCCACCCTGTCCTACTTGAAACGCCTTCCTCTGACCGAATTGAAAATCGATCGTAGCTTTGTCCAACACGCCCATCGCGACCATGCCGACGCTCTGCTCGTAAGCTCCACTGTGGAACTGGCGCACCAGCTGGGCCTGCAGGTGGTGGCCGAGGGAATCGAGGAGGAAGCATGCCTCGACTTCCTGCGGGAAATCGGATGCGATTACGCGCAAGGCTATTTCATCGCCAGGCCGATGTCGGCGGATGCTTTCTTCGACACCGCTCAAACGACAATAGCGCGCGCGGCTTAACTTTATCCCGTCTGGCACCAAGCGCGCAGCACGAAAAAGGAGAAGGACAATGCCGATGGAAAACCGCGTGGGACGCCGCGAGAAAGAGCGCTTCGTCGTCAATGTCATGGGAACTGTTCGAACCGGTTCGGGAAAGCCAATTCAAGCCGAGATCACCGATCTGTCGGAAAATGGGTGTGCCTTCACGGTCGGGACAGTCTGGATGCAGAACAGTGACCACGCATCGCTTCGGATCGGCGATCTGGGGCCCATCGATGCGACGATCCGTTGGGTAAACGATCGCCAAGTGGGCATCGAGTTTCACCGCCCGGTCTACGGCTCGGTGTTCGAGCATCTGCGTGCGTTGATTGCCACCGCCGATAAACAACGCGACCGTCGACACGGCGCGATCGATATTGCCTCGCTCGCGCGTTCGGAGGCCCAACGGCGAGTAGTTACCTAGAACCTCTCGAACGGCGAATTGTCCAAAGTAGTATCAGAGAGTGGCTTGTCGGCTTTCGACCCACTGGCGGGATGTCGTCATTCCCAAGTGCTGTAGCAAACTGACCGCTTTGGGGTCGTTTCATAACAGTCAGCTTCTGGAAGAAATGTCGCCTCAGCTGTGGGAGATCTCAGCCTTGTAACAGCAGGGCGCGAGTGAATTGCCGGCTCGGGATGTTGCCGGAACGACGGTTAGCGCCATGCATTCCAGACACCTACGCTCCGTAGCGCTATTGGCTGCTCTTCCGACATGCGAAAACCCCAACCGCTCGAAATCGAGTTCGCCATCATGCTGGCGGCAGTTACCGCTTCACTCGGGTATTTGATTTTCGAGGTTATCTTAGCGCTGCTCTGAACAGCCGAATGAAGGCGCAGCCAATCAATTCGCCTGAAACAGCTGCGCCTTCGCCAATGTCCTCGGTCAGGAGAAGAGGCACATCGGTAGGAGCAATCTAACGATATTCTCACGAGGCGTCACTATTGATCAGGCAGTTGGTGAAGGCGCGGCGTTGCGGGAGAGCGCATGCAAGCCGCGCCTTCGTCGACAGTAACGGGTAGGGCCGCATGCCGGAGACTAGGCGGTACCAGTAGGTAGATACACTGTCACGCGCTTCGGCATAGACTGCCGCCGAACGGTTTCCGCCAGGTGACCGAAGATCGCTCGCAATCCCTCCAAATTACTCACTTCGAAGATATGGCTTGTAGGCAGAGCCTAATCGCTCGTCAGCGTTCCGCATTGCAGTTTCAGCAGCACCCTTGGTCTCGGACCAAACCACAGTCGATATTGTTTCAACCAAGTTCGGCAACTGACCCGGTTCTGTGGTGTTCACGCATGTTTTGCGCTCGACGACGAACGTGCCGTTCTCATTCTCTCTGAGTTGATGGAAATCGTATATCGTCGTCACAGGGGCTATCCTCTCCAAAGATCGAAGGCGCAGCCGGTTGTGATAGCGTAACCAGCTGCGCCTTCGCCGACGCCGCCAGAACCCGGAGAGCCGCCGGTAGAAGAATTTTATCAACGACGCAGAACCCTGTCACGCTTTTCGAAATTGAGCATCGCCGACCGAAAGGCGCCTACTGAGGAAGCAACGGGCTCTGCAAAATTGAGGCTGGCGGGTGGCCTAGGCGTTTCAGTGCTTGGGCTGATGCCAGCGTTCGCAATCGTCCTCAAAGTCGAGTTGCTTGTAAGCAGCGCAGCCGCAAACACGGCATTCGGTCCACTGCTGCCGCGATCGTCACTTCCCTCGCAATAGTCGCTGTCTCCGTCCTCGTTCGGATCATCAACGGCACAACTAGGCCCCGTCTGCGCCCGAGCCCTCCGTCTGCTTTTGGCGGATAAGCAAGCGAGGGCTGACGGCCACAATAGGGTCGTAAGCCGAATGTCCGCTTCGCGAGGTGCGATGCCTCGGAGCAGACTGTCCGAAAACGGCCTACCACCGGTCATTCGCCTAGCACCTTCTCTGGGAGAGGTGAGGTTCTGGCATCTGGAAACGTCATATCGCAGAGCTGGCATTAGTGGCGCGCTTGGCTGTTCAGGGCGCGGAAGCTGCACGCCCATTTAGAGGGCGTGATCTAGGCTCGAGAACCGGTTTCGTCGCCAAGCTGATGGACCAAGTTACTTATCAATCTCCCACACCTCCGCCGCTTTGACGCGGGTCGATCATGGGAGACATCCTACGCTCGCCCCTAGTCGATGACACAGGTCTACCCGTTGCGATCGCAAGAAACTCGTCCCGTCGCTGCATAACGGTTGCGAACCCGTTCCGGTCGAGCGCCATTCCAGCGACCTGTGCAAGCGCCTGTTGCACCTTCTCGTTGTTCCGCCACGCCTTCACCCCCACACGGACGGCAGGCGGCGCATTTTCATCAAGCGCCCAATATCCTTTGCCATTGCTGAGCTGATCCGGGAAAGCGGCAACATGCGAGGCGATTGCGTCAAGTTCTTCCTCGTTGCGCGCGTGAAGTGCCGCCAGCCTCCGCTGCACGTAATCTGCCGTCACCAGGTCGCTCGTGCCCCCCGCACGGCGGAGAATATCGGGCGGCACCGTGATGCGGTCGTCTTCATCTTTTTCCAGAACGGAGCGCTGCTGTTCAAGCAAACGCATGAGTCTCATCATTGCTACCTGCGCCTGCGTTCTCTCCAACCTAAGATCGGTTTCGGCCGGCGACTGGTCGGCTTCCTCCTCCTGCTTTTTCTTCCAATGCGCGCCAACGCGCGAACTTGGCTCGTTTTCGCCAAGGCTTGGCTCCGGCGGAGAGGGAAGTTGAGAATGGGCAACCGGCGCCTTCGGCACCGATTGGACCATAAGGTCGGATGAGTTTAGCGTACTAAAGTCTTCGGCTGCCTTCTCTTGCGCGGGATCATTCAGGACACCTTCCGGCAAGCACAGCGCTGCCGTCTCGATGTCATTGAGATCAGCAGAGAAACGAGTTTCCGGCGGTTCGACAATCCTCGGTGCGCAGCCATCGAAGCTGGAGAGCCGATAAGATTCTATTGGCGCTTGCGGCTCCCACCGGAGCGGGCGAGGAAGCTGCGGAGCACGATCGGAGCCAAGCCTGCTGCTATGGACCGCCCAATCGACGGACCCATCTGATACCGGCTTGATGGGCTCCAGTAGTTGCGGGGTTAAAAACGGCGGCAGGTGCCAGCGATCCGAGAGCAAATAATCGTGGTCTTCCAGCGGCTGGGGTAGCGTAGGCGGTGCTATCCCCGCCTTGCCCAAAAGCCATTCGGAAAGGACGTCTCTTTCATCATCCGCGCCTAGTGCAGTCGGCACGATGGATACCCTCGACGACAAAGTCCACACAGCTTGTACATCCGCATTAGCGACCAACGGCTGCGGCACTACCGGCGCTGTTGGCGCAACGATCTCCGGTTCTATCACTGGTTCCGATGGGGGCTCCGGCAGTTTCACGGGCGGAAACGGCTCCAGATCGAAGCCAGTGCCGATCGAGCTATCCGCCATCGGCAATGGGTGAGGAAGCTTTCGCGCGATTACCTCGGCAGGCAAGTTCGAGCCGCGCCCAGACACCGCTTCGGTGTCGTTTGCCGGGATCCTATCTTTTCGAAGGTCACCGTGCTTGGAAAGCAATTCCGGGGTGGATGGTAGTGTGATCCCGCGGATGTGGATCGATGTGGCAGATTGCACTGATTTCGCTGGGGGAAACGCGATCGCTGCGATAACGGCATCGCGCTCCTTCCGCACGTAATCCGACACGGCCGCGGCGCTGGCCTGAAGGACGCTACGGAGTTCTCGCACGCACTGCAGCGCCGAGTTACGGGCCACCGTCAAGCGGTTCAGCTCGTTAAGAGCGACTTCCTCGCCGCGCCTAACTTTGGCGGTTAGCCCGGCACCCAGATGGACTTGAGGGATGTAATCCATTCCGGTCGCCGCGTAGCTAAGGTGCGTGTAGCGCTTGTTCACGCCATGCATCTCGCAGGTGTAGTTCAGCTCCTCGGCCAGCAGAAACCGCATCCGCGTCCACTGTTCCGGGCAGTCTAGGTCACTGCGCAGCGCTCGGCCGATTTGCCACTCTGCCTGATCGGTGCGTACCATCGGCCGATAAGAAAACACCACATGCGCATGCCAATTGCGCTGGTCGCCGTCCTCCGACGGCGGGTGGAGGCAGACGGAGTAAGGGAGATCCTGGCTGCCGAAAACTTGCTCGCAATAGCGCAGCAACATGGCCCACTGCTCTTCCCGAGAAAGCTCGTGCAGCGACTGGATGATCATGTGGTGCACGACCTTCGCGTTTCCCGCCGCCGACCGGTTGACGCGCTCCAACTGGTCGAAGGCTTCCGCCGCCTCCTCTACTGTGAGACCGACCGAGCTGAAGAAGGCCAGCGCCCCGCTCTCGAACTCGTGGGCTCCCTCGGCCCCGTAGCGGACCAGGTCTTTTCCTGCCCCCTGCTTGCTCGTCTTGGCATTGCGATAAACCGTCCTTTGAAAAGGGAAGAGCAGTCCGTCGTTCGTCCTGATCGGCGCCGAGTAGCGAGGCATCCAGCTCCTGGTGGTTCCGATGCGGACCGCACGCGACGAAGCAGTCGACTTGTAGCTCTTGCCCCCCTCCTCGCCCCAGTTCCTGGCCTTGGTCCTGAACCAGAATAGGTCACGCTCTCGCCCGCGCTGGCGTGTTTCCGCCTCACGCTCGAGCCTCTGGACTGACTTTACGTGCTGCGCCTCGCTCCACGCCGCGCGCTGCCTTTCTTGCTGTGCCTGCAGTTCAAGCCTGAGCCAGGGGTTCCTCGAGATGCGCAGGAGGCTGGCGACATGCGCCGAACCTGATTCGACAAATCCGCATTGGCGATCGGGCTTGATCTTCATGGGGGCGGTCTTTGCAAACGGGGCAGTCGGAGCTGGCTTAACTGGCAAACATTATTTCGCGTACCGCCCCAACTTCATCCTTATGTCGACTGTGCTGGGTTGCTGATTGTCCGCAATGACTATCTCCCTTGCAATTCGCTTTTCCTTAATTGGCTGCACAATCTGCCCCATCTTCGGGTGACCGGTTTGGGTTTGATCGAAAATCGCAATATAACTGGGCGATGGAACAGAAACTCACTTCCGCTTCGGGCAATGACTTGGAGCACCTCGCGTCTCAACTGGATCGCACTCTTGTGCTGCTCAGCAACACGGAAGCTCGGCTGGCAGGTCCGATGATCACGCCCGGTGAGACGAGGTTCCGGGACCCTCAAGACGTCCATCACCAGATCACCCTTGGCGCGGTGCTGTTCGCGTATGGATTGAACGCCCACCACGCCCGCGCAATTGATGGTCTTCTCTCGATGACCGGAGAGCAGCTAAAAGCAATTCTGGAGGAAGCGTCCAGCATTGAAGGCGATGACGACGACGACGAGGACGAGACCATGGGGGCCGTTCTTCTGAAGTTGGTGGAAGTGGTACCAGGTCGGCTCGATGAATTCGGCCGGTACGCCGAATGGCGACGCGGTTTCGACGCGTACATGAACCGAACGAAACCCTATCTTGAAGGTATGGCCGCAGAGGATTTGGCGAAGCTGGAAGCCCGACCCGCTTCGAAGAAGCAGATGCACCTGATCCGCATAACCTGCGCGTATCACCGCATTCCGTTTCCAGCAGTGCCCAATCGACGGACGGCCTTTGAATGGCTTCGAGATATCGGAGCCAACACCCGGTACCGGGAGCTCCGGCGATGAAGTTTAAATGGGAGCGACCCGATGGTTCCGTTGTTGAGATCGGTGATCCGGACCTCATCGTCGATGTGTTGAACAATCTGGGGTCGCGGCTCGAAACTGCGAAAGCTGATGGTCGCTTCATGGAAGTAGCCGCCCTGCGATCGAAATACGATGATCAGTACGGCCAGTGGCGATGGTGTATGGCCTCGTGGTGGAAGGAGTGTTCCGAAGGCTCAGCCTCAGAGGGCGTATCGGATCTTCAACGATCGCTTCTCGCCGACCTGTCTGACGACCTTCGACCAAAAAATTGGGAAGAGGCGCGGAAAATCCTCGATCGTCACCCGCGTTTCAAGGTCCCGACTTGTGATCTGGAAACGGCTATATGCGGCCTTATCCAAGTTCTAAAATCGGCAGCATCCTGCCATGATGGTGCCGACCGGCTTGCGCATAGTTTCTTCGACAATGTCATCCCAGATCAGGAAGAATTGAACCAATTCGATTCTAAGAAAGTTAAATTCAGTGCTGAAATCGATAGATTTATTGCAGGTCTGTAAATGATGCCGGGCTCAACCGTAACCGAAGAGATTTTATCCGCTACGAAGGGAGGCGTTGTCGGTTCTATGGCGTCTGCGGCTTGCTGGATTTGTCAAAATCAGTGTTACGGGACCTCGCAGCTACACGCTATCAGATTCCACGAAGCCAATTTCGGCGCCCATCCGGGTTTGCCTTCCCCGAAGCGCCCGGCCGGACTTCGCGACATCTGGTTCCCAGAACATCCTGCTGTCGAACAAATGCGTCGGAGACTTCATGGGATGGGTATCCCATCCGAGCCTGATCAGATACCCATGCCGGCTACTCGCGAGCAGATCAGACCATACCTTTCGGCCAGGTATCCGTTTCTCTTCGACTGGGGCCGCGAGATGACAATGGTCTCGCAGTCGCGCCAGTCCTTGCGGATTGAAGACGCCTATCTCCACGTGGCAGGTTGGACGTTCGACGATGTCGAGGCGGTCTATCTGTTTGCCTGGGACAATCACCGTCATGGAGGGAGAGGGAAGCCTTCATTCGAACGCCTCTGGATCCGGGATCTAAATGGCTTTTGCGCGCTCTACTCAGACGATAGCTCGCGCTCGTTTCGCTCAAACGAAGCAATCGAAAAATTGTGCGATCGCGTCAACACATCACCAGCGAACTCTATAGAAGTGGTATGCCATCTTGCAGAGGATCTATTCGAGCTCGAGCGCGGATTGGATTGTCTTGCCGGACTGGACGACCTCCGTGAGACATTGAGGCGGGAACGGCGAGCGCAGCGCATTCGCCTGTTCGCATCGGTAAGTCCACTGCTGGTCTCAATCGCCAGAACCCACCCAGAATTACTGACCCCCGTAGATCATGAGCAGCATGCGGACCTAGCCGCTGGGACTTCGGATACATTGGCCATAGCAAACCGCGGCATCGAATCTGATAAGGATCGGACTGAGGTCCGCTTCGTAGGGTGGGATGACCTTAGGTATATGCTGCATCTCTTCAGCGAAATGGGTCACCGCAAAGTGGCAATGTTTGGATACCATTCAGACGCTGCTGAGCATGACGAACTGCGCTCCAAGATCTTTCGCTTGGCCATCAATTTCATTGCTCACCACGCTCCTGACCGTGCGGCAAAGCATTTGGCAAAGCGGCTCAGCGAAGAAGGCCGCAAGTCCGCTAGCCGTGAAATGCGTGAGAAAGGAGAGGAGCACTGGTCTGTTTTTGACGGCCTTCGGGATTCCGGCAACGCAGGAAATGGAGACGATCAAGATCAGTCACTGGCAGCCGCACTTGAGTACCATCTCGTGGGTGCCTCGTATGTCAGCGATTTCCGCAGCGAAGGAATGCGACTATCGAAAGCCGGACTTCTCGACCCTACCAATAACCCGGCAGCTCGGGCTTTCTTTTGCCCTGCCGCTTGGCGGGAAAATAAATTATCGGACGCTCTACTAGCTGCCCGCAGTGAATGGAGCGACGAACTGGCTGTCCTCGACCAGCGCTACGTGGCGGAAAAGCGTAAGCGCCTTCTCCGGACATCGGCGTTTTTCGCAAGTCGCTTGAGCGAATGCATCCTAGCGCCGTTCACGCTCCGAGCGTTTGGCGTGAAGCTACCCGATGCTGCCGCAAATCCGGCCAGCGGCAATGAGCTTCCATTTAATAAACGGCCGAAATCATCACTTCATATCGAGAGTGGCGGAGAGAAAGCCCAGAATTCTGCCATTTCCATTCGCGATTTGCGGACCAGGGAGCGCTCCAAACTCCTCCTGAATCACCGGTAAGCCCCGCGTAATTGGTGTGCCTCTCAACAACGGAGGCATACCATGGACATAGAAAATCAGGCCGCCTTGGCCTTCGAAGAAAATTGCACGAACGAAAACTTTCAGGAGGCGGTTGACGTATCGAGCCCAGCAAGTGGCGCTCAGGCATCGCCTGACAATTCCGCAATCTCGAGTGAGATCGGACGCAGTGATCCGTCCTACGTTCTCGCGAAAGACATCCAGCTCGACCCCAATCTCCACGAACGCAGAGCCTTCTCGGAAGACGATCTGGCGTTCGCCAATGCCGTCGTTTCACAGTCGCATCTCGTCGTACCTTTCCCGGTTGTCCGACGTGGTAACGGCCTCTTTCTCGTCGATGGGTATGTGCATCTCAGGGCCATCGTTGAGAGCGATCACGATGCGCTCGTCAAGGTAATCGAGGTCAGCGAAAAGGACGCGCTGGCCATCCGGTTCGCGGATACTCGCAAGGGACGAAATCGCGAGCCCATGGTCTCGAGCCGTCAGGCACTAGCCCGGCATCGCTCCGGCGTTTCCCAGGAAGCCATCGCGAAGGAACTGGGCGTCAGCGCTGGCAACGTCTCGCAGATGATCTCGGCGGCCGAAGCCGAGAAGGAACTCGGTGGAGTGGCCGACCTGCTCGTCGATCAGTCCAAGGTTTCGCGAGGCTGGTGATGGATCGGTTCAGGAGGGCGATCGAGAAGCTGCTGGAATCTGGGGGCCCGCTCAGCACGGAGCAGGTTCGCGAAGCGCTCAATATCAATGTCAAGCGTGCCGAACCGAAGCGGCGCAACCGTATGCTCGGAAAGCCGGAAAAGCGGCGTGGGCTGAAGGTCCGGCTTAACGTCGATCGAAAGCGGCAGGGCGGAAAGGTGATCAACTTCCCGCCCGGTTTTCCGGATGAGGAGTTCGAAGCGGCGCTGGAGGCATTGCTGGCCTTCCTGATGCCCCCCGGCTCGGATGCCGGTCCAGCATCGAAGAACTGACTCGGATCGAGACGGCAGCGACGGATCGGATGCTGGCGATGGCAAGGGATGATAAATCCTCGCACGCGCGCACGACCGCGCTGCCGCTCGACAACGCGCATGCAGAAATCGAGTGGCTGGTGCCTCCGCCGGAGGATGCCCTCGCCCGTTTGCTGCTCGAGCTTATCGGCGAGGACGCACTGAAGGAGATATTCCATGAATGATGCCGTTGGATACATTCGTTGTTCCCACATGGACGCGCCTGCGATGACACGCTCGATAGCTTTCCAAGGCGAGAGAATACGGTTGATCGCAGCGATGCGGTTCCTGCGCCTGCATCGCGTCTTCATAGATGTGGAGGCAAACAGTTCGAGCCTGACCGAGCGAGACCGCATGCTGAGCGCCGTCACCTGGGATCAGATTGGTGCGGTCATCGTGGCGACGAAGTGCCGTCTCGCGAGGATCGATAGCGATTACTTTCGTATCCTCGGCAAACTGGAAGCACTTGGTATCGAGTTCATCTGCGCAGACGAGGAAAGGGAAGCGCTGCTCGATCGGCATGGGTAAGATGGCGTGGCATTTCGCTGATTACGAAGAATGAAAAAGCAGAGGAGATAACGTGGGAAATAGGGCTTCACCGGTTCGGCGAAAGGCATACGCTTATGTCCGTGTCAGCACGGCAGAGCAGGCCCAGCATCAGACTTCGCTCCGGCAGCAGAAGGTCGACCTTAAAAAATACTGCATTCAGAACGACATCGATCTCATCGATTTCTTTGTAGAACCGGGACTGTCCGGCTCCGACTGGAAAAGACCGGAATTCAATCGAATGATGCTTCTCGCCACCAGCGATGACCATCCAGTGGAGTGCATTGTCGCCTGTGACATGGCTCGCCTCGCCCGTGACGTGGAATTCACGGTAATTACGCAGGGACAACTCCAGCGCGCTGGGGTGCAGTGCCTGTTCGTCTACCAGAAGTTCGAAGACAGCCATTTCGGCATGTTGCACAAGTTGCTGACCAGCTGGCAGGATCAGGATGCGATCGTAAAGGCATCAATGAACACCCGAAGGGGTCTCCGAGGGACCGCCGAGGAGGGTTTCTGGGTCGGAGGGACCGTTCCGCTCGGCTACGAGTCCCGAACCGTCGAAGTTCGATCAAAGAAAGAGAAGAAGAAGCTTTTCCTGAACGCGTCCGAAGCGGCGATCGTTCGGATGATATTCGACCTCGCGGAGAAAGGTCTGAATGGCATCCCCTTGGGGGGCCGGGCTATCGCCGAATACCTGAATAGACACGGCTTCACCCGCCGAGGGAAGAAATTCTACAATGCGACTGTGGCGGGCATCCTGTCTCGACTCCACTACCTCGGCCGTTTTCCAGGCAACAAGTTTGACGAATTCGGCAATCTCCTGCCGGAGGAGGAATGGACTTGGGTGCACTGTCCGCAGCTAATTACTCAGGAACAATTCGACCGCGTTGCAGCGCTCAGAGAAGAGCGGGCACCGCGAAATACGCCTCCGCGGGTAGTAAGCGGTCCGACACTTCTTATCGGGTTAGCGGAATGCGAAGCCTGCGGTTCGGGAATGACGATCAGGACAGGAAAGGGCGGCCGATATCGCTACTATTCCTGCAACTCGAAAGTTAACCGGGGGGCATCGGCGTGCGATTGTCCCAATGTACGGGCTGAGAAACTTGACGAACTCGTTCTGGGCGAAGTCGCTGACAGGGTATTCGGGGAAGAGCATCTCGAACCGTTGCTCACGAAGGTGCTCGACACTTCTGATGAGAGCCGTCAGCGCAAGCTACAAGAATTGGAACAGTGCGAAGCGAAGTTAGCAGACGCCCGTCGCCGTCTTTCCAATCTGCACGACGCGATTGAAACTGGAGCAGTCTCTCCCCGCGATCCGGACATAACGGCCAGGCTGAAGCAACGACGTGCAGAGATCGATGGCCTTAATACGACGGTGACGACGCTAAATCAGCAACTCGAACGTGGGCCTACTGAAATCACCCCAGCCGCGGTTCAAAGATTTGGCAACATCGTTCGCCGAGAGCTGAAGCACGGCCCGATCGAGGCGCGCCAGCAGATTGCTCGTGCCTTTATTGAGAAGATTCGAATTGGCTCGAAGGTCGAAATCTCAGGGCAGACGGACGCCTTGGCGCACGGCGCTGCGTCGGTGGCCAGATCAACGGGCGAGGTGCCCATCTTTGACCGGAAATGGTGCCCAGAAGAGGACTCGAACCTCCACGCCCTTGCGAGCGCCGCCACCTGAAGCCGGTGCGTCTACCAATTCCGCCATCTGGGCACGTTTGAGAACTGCCGGTCATCGTGGTCCGGCGTCCTGGTAGGCGCGCGCCACTAGCTGGCCTTGGGAGGGCTTGTCAACGCTAATCGGATCGCCCCCCAATGTGCGAGGGGATGAAGATTTCGCCGTACGATCTGCCTTCGGGAATTGCGAAACCGCGACGGGTGCGGCACGTTGCATCGCTATGATCACCAAAACACCGCGTCTCGCGCTTTCCGCCCTTATGTCCGCCCTCCCACTCCTTGCCCTTGCGGCCTGTGCGGAACCGATTCCCGAACAATCGCGCGCCGATGAAATACCGCTCGCAGAAGTGAAGGATGGCGATGCGGACGTGACGGGCGTGGCGGGAACCACGATCGACGAAGGTCGTACCGATCCCCTTCTTTCGGTCGTGACGCGGGCCGACGGCGCCCTGCTCGGCAATGCGAATGTCGCGACCTGTTCCTTTACCTCTGACAGCGATCGCATGTTGTTCCAGACCGCCGTGCCCGACGACGGGGGCGCCAATCCTCGCGGCGTCGCGCGTGTCAGCGGGGAGCCGGTGCTGTTCACGGCCGAATTTACCGGCGCTCAGGCGCGCATGGAAGAAGGCGGGCGCTATGGATCGGATGGCGATCTGGTCGCCCAGATCGTGCGCGGCGAAGCGGAGGATGGCGAACAGAGCCAGCCGGACGCCGCCGAAGACAGCGAGGGCGACGCGCCCGCACGCATCGAAACGCGCACCTGGCCTGCCACGCTCACGATCGCGTATGAGGGCACGCCGCTTTCCACGCGCAGTTCTGGCACTTGGGCTTGCGGCAATTGACGCCTTGCTCGGCCCACCATGCCGGGGCTAGGGCGCAGACGGTTTCTTAGAGACGAATTGAGGAAAGCATTTCCGCCATGGCGAAAAGCAGCGCGTTGAACGGCAAACTGGTGACGCTGATGGGCGGCAGCGGCTTCATCGGCAATTACGTGGCTCAGGCGCTGCTGGATCGCGGCGCGCGGCTGCGGGTCGCCAGCCGCCATCCTGAGCGCGCCTTCAATCTCAAGCCGCTCGCCAAGCTCGGCCAGTTGCAATTCGCCCGCTGCGACGTGACCGACCGTCGACAGGTCGAACAGGTGATCCAGGGCTCCGACGCCGTGGTCAATCTGGTCGGCAGCTTTCAGGGCAATCTGAAGCAATTGATGGGCATCAGCGCCGGATGGATGGCCGAAGCCGCCGCCGCAACCGGCGCCGAGGCCTTCGTTCAGGTCAGCGCGATCGCCCTCCGACCGGACGAAGACGTCGAAATCGACTATGCCGAAGCGAAGCATCTCGGCGAGGATCTGGTGCGCGAAGCGTTTCCGAACGCCACCATCCTGCGTCCGTCCCTCCTGTTCGGGAAGGACGACGATTTCACCACGATGTTCGCGCAGATGATCCGCTGGCTGCCCGTGCTGCCGGTGTTCGGGCCGGACAAGGAATTGCAGCTCGTCTATGTCGACGACGTCGCCGAAGCGGTGGCGGTCGCGCTGGAATCGCCGGGCGAGCACGGCGGCAAGATTTTCGAGCTCGGTGGGCCTGAAAAGGTCACGATGCTCGAACTGAACCGCCGGATCGCGGAGGCGCAGCGCCGCTCCCGCACCTTCCTGCCCATGCCCGATGGCGTCGCAGGCGCGTTCGCTTCGCTACCCGGCACTCCAATGGGCAGCGATCAGTGGGAATTGCTGAAGCAGGGAAATACCGTTTCGGGCGAACATCCCGGCCTCGCCGAGCTGGGGATCGAGCCAAAGCCGCTCGGCCTGTTCCTCGACAAGTGGATGGTGCGCTACCGCAAGCATGGCCGCTTCGGCGACCGCGCGATGGCGTCGGGCGGGCTCTGAGCGCGTCGGGCGATATTCGCTGGCTTGCGGCTAGGAGCGGTGCTCGATCGGTAGGGGTGCGGCCGGTTCGACCAAGAGGATCGAGCCTTCACTGCCGATGATAAGCACGCGTTGCCCCGCTGGAGTATCGTTTCCGCGGGCGATCCACTCGCTGTCTCCGACGCGCACCCGGCCCTCGCCCCCGTCGATCGGAGTGGTGACGACGGCAGTTTGTCCAACCAACCGTCCGCGACGATTGTTGAGCAGCGGATCGGAGCTTACGATCGGTCGATCGCGCAGCATCCGCTTGGCGGAAAAGGCGAAGATCAGCGCGAGCGAAATGAAGGCGACGACCTGAATGCCGAGCGCTGGCCCTGCGATCAGCGCGATCACGCCCGTTGCCAGAGCCGCCATGGCGAGCCAGATCAGATAGACGCCCGGCACCACCATTTCGAGACCCGACAGCAAGAGACCGGCGGCAAACCACAGCCAATAGGACTCGATCCCGTCCACGCGATCAGCCCCGGGTTGTGCCCGAAGGCGGAACGCTGGCCGGATTATTGCGGCGCTGGACCGGATCGCGCTCCCGCGGCGACGGCTCGCGTACCAATTCGCCGATCCCGCCGAGCGATCCGATGAGCTGCGTGGCCTCGAACGGCATCAGTATCGTCTTGGCGTTGGGGCTTTCCGCAAACTTGCCGACCGCCTTGGTGTATTCCTGCGCGATGAAGTAATTGATCGCCTGATTGCCGGACGAGGCGATGGCGTTCGAGACCAGTTCGGTCGCCTTGGCTTCGGCCTCGGCCTCGCGCTCGCGCGCTTCGGCATCGCGGAAGGCCGCCTCGCGCTTGCCTTCGGCCTTGAGGATGGCGGATTGCTTGTCACCCTCGGCGCGCAGGATCCGGCTCTGACGATCGCCTTCGGCTTCCAGAATCTCGGCCCGCTTCAGGCGTTCGGCCTTCATCTGGCGCGCCATCGCTTCCGAAATGTCCATCGGCGGGCGGATATCCTTGATTTCGACGCGGGTGATCTTGATCCCCCACGGCGAGGTCGCATGATCGACCACGCTCAAGAGCCGGGCATTGATCTCGTCGCGCTTCGAGAGAGTTTCATCCAGATCCATGCTGCCCATGACCGTACGCAGATTGGTGGTGGTCAGCGCCAGTATCGCATTGTGAAGGCCGGACACTTCATAAGCCGCCTTGCCCGCGTCGAGCACTTGGAAGAACACCACGGCATCGACCCCGACCATGGCATTGTCCTTCGTGATGATTTCCTGCCCCGGAATATCGAGCACCTGCTCCATCATGTTGATCTTGTGGCCGACCCGGTCGATCAGCGGGATGATCAGGTGCAGCCCCGGCTCGGCAGGCATGGTGAATTTCCCGAGCCGTTCGATCGTATAGACATAGCCCTGACGCACGACGCGCACGCCCATCATCAGGAAGGTGACGAGCACCAGCACCGCCAGGATCAGCAGGATTGTCTGGGCCATGGAAACTCCTCTTTCTTGCGCTTCGTTCAGCCTACGCTGCTCGTGTGAAAACGCCAGCCTTGCGGCGTGGCTACAGACCGCCGCCTCGAAATCCTGAAGGCAAAAAGAAAGGGGCCGCGCTTGCGCACGGCCCCTTTCGAAAAACAGAACGCTGTCCGCCTTACGGGCTGACGGGATCGTCGTCACCCGACACTTCGATGCCGACGAAGATCGCCGCAGCGACTATCGCAAGGATAAGGATGCGGCTCGCGCCGCCGGCCAGTTCGCTTTCGTCCGAGATCGGCGCAGCCGAACGGTCGGCAGCCTGAGCCGCGATAGGGGCCGCCGCAAGGGCGGAGGCCGCGAGGGCCAAAGTAACGGTCTTCGTACGCATTAAAAACTCCCACATAAATCTTCACGAAAGGGCATGAAGGATTGGACGCAGAACTCAAGCAATATATCCTGTTTCATTCTAAAACACACGTTAAGCGGCTTTCACGCAACACCGTTTCGTCCATTCGGTCCGCCGAAAACCTCCTTGAGTCTACAATTCACGCGCATAGAGCGCCTGCAATTGTTCCCAGGCACGCTCGGCCGCCTCCGGCGCATAGGCGGGCGAGTCAGGAACGGTCCATCCGTGGTCGCCGGGATAGACTTCGATCTCGGCCGGATTGTCGAGCGCGGCAAAGGTCTCGCGCAGAGTCGCAGTGGCCTCGGGATCCTTGGCATCGTCGTCCTGCGCGATCGCGACGAGATAGCCCGCCCGGCTCTCGTCCACCATCCGGTGCGGACTGTTCGCGCCTTCTCGCACCAGGCCGCCTCCGTGGAAGCTCGCAGCCGCCTTGACGCGCGCGGGCACTGCTGCGGCCGTCCAGAACGTGAAGGGACCGCCCATGCAATACCCCTGCGTTCCGATACCGCGCTTCGCATCGACCTCGTCCTGCGCGTCGAGCCAAGCGGTGGCCGCCTTCGCGTCGCGCATGATCGCATCCGCAGTCAGCTTTTCGCGCCACGGGCGCACGGTCTTGAAGCCGTCGCTGGCGGCGAATTCAGCGAAATCCTCGTATTGCTGGCCGGATACGTCGCGATAGTAGGGATTGATCACCAGCACCGCGTGACCCGCTGCGGCAAGGCGCGAGGCCATGGCTTTCTTTGCAGGACGCAGGCCGGCGATGTCAGGCCAGAAGAGCACTCCGGGCTTCCTCGTGCCCGAAGTCGTGACATACCAGCCGTCCATGGTACCGTCGGGCGTCGCGAAGGAGACCGCGCGTCCGCTTTGCCCCGGCGCCGCCATGGTGGCGCAGCCCGCGGCTCCGAACGCGAGGCCCGATGCAGCAGCAACCTGGCCGAAGCGGCGACGGGTCATCGCGGCCTCGCCCCATTTCTTCATCATCGCTGAATCGCACATGCTCGCCTCTCCTCTTCTCGCCACCGACTCATCGAGCCGACCCGGATGAACCCATTCTCAAGACTATGGCAGAAGGCAGAGGATGTTCCCTCGGATCGAATTTTGTCGGAGTTGTAACAATTCTACAACAGGGGCGCCAACACATCGATTGACGATCAAGACATCATTATCTTTCAAAATCTTAGGAATCACGCCCAGCACAAGACCCTCCCCAAAAATTGAAAGTAAAGTTCAGTCTTATAGAATATAATTACTTTTTGTCGGAATATAAGTTTTTTTGCCGCTTCCGATGCCGGGGTTAGTGAAATAATCCTATTGTGGGCAAGGGGCTTTGGCGGCATTTTATGAACGCCAAGAGGCGAATCGGCTTACCGGTCACGTACAAGGCTTTTTCTGAGTCTAAGCGGTGACCGCCGTCCGGTCCCGTGCTTCTGGGGTTCTTTCATGGGTATGTCACACAAGAATGCGCTTCGCGCATCGTCTTCGCTCGCCTGGATTTCTCTCGCTTCCGCAGCCTTTCTTGCCGCAACCAGCGCCGCGCAGGCACAGTCTGAGCCGCAGGATCTTTCCGACAATGATTGCGACATCTCGCTGGAGAATTGCGACAGCGACGCGGACGGCACCGAACCGCAGAACGATGCCATCGTCGTGACCGGATCGCGCATCGCTATCCCCGTCAATCTGTCTTCGCCCGTTCCGGTCGTCAGCGTTTCTGCCGAAGATCTGTCTTCGGGCAATCTATCGCTGGGCGATTCGCTGAACCAGTTGCCGCAATTGCGTGCAACGTTCAGCCAGTCCAATTCGACGCGCTTCATCGGCACGGCAGGCATCAACGCCCTGGACCTGCGCGGCCTTGGTACGGCTCGCACGCTTACGCTGGTCAACGGCCGCCGCCAGATCACCGCTACGCCCGGGGTCGAGCGGGTCGACGTGAACTCCATTCCGTCCGACCTGATCGAACGTGTCGATATCGTGACCGGCGGCAATTCTGCGGTTTATGGGTCCGATGCCGTCGCGGGCGTCGTGAACTTTGTCCTGAACGACGATTTCGACGGCATCCGCCTTCGCGGCCAGGGCGGCATTTCTTCGCGTGGCGATCGCGGATCGTATTTCGGGAGCATCACCGCAGGCAAGAATTTCGCCGAAGGTCGCGGCAATATCTCGTTTGCCGGCGAATATGCCCGGCAGAACACTCTGTTCTTCACCAGCCGCGACGCGCAGACCGGCGCGTTCAGCGGCCGCAACCAGTTCAACGCGACCGAATTCACCGGCCCGATCGTCAATCCGACGCTCGGCGTTCGGGCTGCCGAGCCCTCGACCGGTAACGGCATCCCGGACACGTCTTTCCTGAACGGTATCCGCAACAACACGATCTCCGATGGCGGCCTCTTTACCGCAGCTTGCCCCACGGCAGCGGCAATCGGCGAAACGGCAGCGCAGTTCAATGCGCGCCGGGCGACGGCTTGCACCGGCATCGCAGTGCAAGGAAGTTCCAACGCGCTCGCCCAGTTCGGCCGAACCTTCGTTTTCCAGCCCGACGGCACGCTGATTGCCAATCCTTGCACCACCGATCTGCGCGTCTTCGGTTCGAACAATTGCGTCGGCGGCCTGGGTTCCACATTGCGCCGGACGGGTATGCTGTCGCCCGGCCTCGAACGCTATTCGGCGACCGTGCTCGCCCATTTCGAAATTTCGCCCGCCTTCGATCCCTTCATCGAAGCGCGCTATGTCAAGGTGACGGCCAATCAGGAGGGCCAGCCGACCTTCTTCAACAACAGCTTCCGCATCGACAACCCGTTCCTGAGCGCACAGGCCCGTGCGACGCTCAACAGCGTTCTCACCCCCGCCCAGCGTGCCAATCCGGCGACGACTTTCACCGCGCAGCGTTTCAACATCGACTTCGGCGGTCGCGGCGAGGACCACGAACGCGAAACCTACTCGATCGTCGGCGGGGTGCGTGGCGATTTCAATGAGGACTGGCGTTACGAAGTCGCGGTCAATTACGGCAAGCTCGATACCTACTACGAAACCGAAGGCAATCTGCTGCGCGCGCGTTACGCCAATGCCATCGACGCGACGCGCAACGCCGCGGGTCAGATCGTCTGCCGCATCAATGCCGACGCTTCGACCACGAATGACGATCCGGCCTGCGTTCCCGTCAATCTGTTCGGTGACGGCCAGGTCAGTCAGGCCGCGCTCGACTACTTCCTCTACACGTCCAGCCGCGTACAGGAGGCAGAATTGTTCGACGTCACGGCTTTCGTCGCCGGTGACACCTCGCAGTTCTTCGAAATGCCTGCCGGTCCGATCGGCTTCGTCATCGGCGGGGAATATCGCGAGCAGACGGCCTTTGCCGCGTATGACGAAACGACCCGCAACGGCCTCACCTTCCTCAACGCGATCGCCGATTTCGATCCGCCCAAGCAGAAGGTCACCGAAGCGTTTGGCGAAATCAATATCCCGATCGTGGCCGACATCCCGTTTATTCGGGAACTGAGCCTTGCGGGCGCTGCGCGCTATTCCGACTACAATATCGGTCAGACGGGCGGCGTATGGGCTTATAACGGCAGCGTGATTTACGCGCCTGTCGAAGATCTCAAACTGCGCGGCGGCTATGCCCGTGCGGTCCGTGCGCCGACCCAGAGCGATCTGTTCTCGGCCGCGACCCAGACCTTCATCAACGGGTTCGTCGATCCGTGCAGCCAGAACCGCATTAACGACAATCCCAACCGCAGCGCGAATTGTGCAGCGGCGGGGGGCCAATAATGGTGGCAATCCCAACCTGCGCGAGGAACGCAGTGAAAGCTGGACTTTCGGCGCCGTGTTTGAGCCGCGCTTCCTGCCGGGCTTCGCCCTGACGGTCGATTACTACGACATCACGATCGACAACGTGATCTTCGCGCTGGGCGGCCAGGCGGTTATCAACCAGTGCTATGACAGTCCCTCGGGAATCGACAACCAGTACTGCGCGGCTGTCTTCCGCAATCCGAACGGAACCCTTCAGGGCCAGCAGAATGTGATCCAGGCGGGTACTACGGTGTCGCTGACGCCGACCGGGCCGTCCGCTCTGATCGCGCCGTTCAACTTCGCCAAGCAGGAAACGTCCGGTGTCGATGCCGACATGTCGTATCGCACCGAACTGAGCGACGGCCTCGATCTGCGCCTGCGCGGCCTGCTGTCCTACGTGATCAAGCGGAACAACTTCACCGACATCACAGACGAGACCTTCTACGATCGCCAGCTCGGTGAACTTGGCGATCCGCGCTGGCAGGGACAGCTCTCTGCGAACCTGTCCACCGACACTGTCGATTTCGGATACCGCATGCGATATATCGGCAAGCAGGTTCTCGGCAATTACGAGACCTATTTCAGCGTTCAGGGCCGTCCGCCGCTCAATCCCGACGCATCGCCCTTCACCTATTACCCCGACGTGACCTACCACGACTTCCGCGTCGATTTCTCGACGGACGATGATTTCACGTTCTACGCCGGAGTCGACAATGCGTTCGACAAGCTGCCGCCGCTGGATCTGCTCGGTACGGAAGGCGGATCGCCCTTCGGTCCGGTCGGACGGTTCTTCTACGCCGGGGCGGAATTCAAGTTCTAAGCCTTGGGGCGGCTCGCCTTGTCGGGCGGGCCGCCCTTCCATTCAAAACGGGAAACCTCGAACAGCTCAGTGCGGCCTGCGTCGCCCCCTACCAGGCGCAGTCACCTCACAAAGCAGGGGCACCCGGGCAGCGGCGCCCTCACTCCGGGCGGGAGCCGGACCTTCGGGGGTCGGAGAGCAGTTCTCCGACCCTTTCTTTTTCACTCGTCCTCGAACTCGATCCGGCGAAAGCCAGTATCCTGCAGAACCCGTCGCACCAGAGCCCGCTCCGGCGGGGTCAGCGCCGGATCGGTGGGGCCGACGACGGCGCGCGGTTCGTAGAGCATATAGGCGCCGGTCTTCAGGATCTGGCGCAAGGCGTGGGACAGCGCATGTTCGAAACGAGTGGCGTCGGCCACCAATTGCGTGTCGGACGAAAAGGGGTGATCGGCGCGCTGGTCGATGAATATGCCGCTCTTGCGCTCGGTGACCTGCACCCGGTCGCGATAGATCGCGACATCCACTGCGAGGCGGCCAAGCACTGTCTCAGCGGCGCGCGAGCGCCTCCTCGCTTTGCCTCATCAGCTTGGCGACGATATCCGCCACAGGCTCTTCCTCCTTCAGCATGCCGACGGACTGGCCCGCCATCAGGCTGCCATTTTCGACATCGCCATCGATCACGGCACGGCGGAGCGCGCCCGCCCAGTAATGCTCGATCTGCAATTGCGCTTCCGCCATCGCTATCTCCTCGCGATCGAGGACATCGGCGACTTCGCGTTGCTTGGCGGTGAACGCCTCCGTTCCCTTGTTCTTCAACGCGCGCACCGGGATCACCGGCAACCGTGCATCGACCTGGACGCTTGCGACCGCATCGCGCGCGCTGGCGCGGAAAAACGCCTTCTTGAAGTCCGGATGGGCGATGCTCTCGACAGCGCAGGCGAAGCGCGTACCCAGCTGGACGCCTGCAGCGCCCATTTCGAGATAGCCCGCGATCGTCTCGCCCCGCCCGATCCCGCCTGCAACGAAAATCAGGTGCTCTTCGCTCAGCTCGGGCAGCATTTCCTGCGCCAGCACGCTGGTCGAAACCGGACCGATATGGCCGCCCGCCTCCATGCCTTCGATCACCAGCGCATCCGCGCCCGAGCGGAGCAGCTTCTTCGCCAGCGCCAGCGTGGGCGCGAAACAGATGACCTTGGCGGGGTTCTTGCCGCCCTTAATCGCCTCGACGCTGCCCTTGGGCGGGATGCCACCTGCGAGGACGACATGCGTTACGCCGTGCTTTTCGCACACGCCGATCAGATCGAAGAGCTGCGGATGCATGGTGATGAGATTCACGCCGAACGGCCTGTCGGTCAGCGCTCTGGTCGCCGCGATCTCCGCGTCGAGCAGCTCGGGCGTCATCGCGCCGCAGGCGATCACGCCGAAGCCGCCCGCATTCGATATGGCGGAAACCAGGTTGCGCTCGGACACCCAGCTCATCGCCCCGCACAGGATCGCGGTCTCGCTGCCCAGGAAATCGGTGCCTCGGCGCATCAGCTGCGCAGTCTTGGAAAAATCGTTCATCGGACCGCGATTAGGCGCTGGTCATGGATGGAGCAAGAAACTCTCTTCGTCCGCGAATAGGCGAAAACGCTTCCCCGTTCGCTATTTTTGGATAGCTGTCGGAGCAGATGCCGACGCTCCTGCCCGAATCGCTTGCCCCCTTTCACCCCGAAATCGGGCTGGCGATGCTGGTGATCCTCTTCATCGCTTTTGCGCTGGAGCGTTTGCCGCCGGTCGTGCTGGCGGTCTCCTTCGCGCTCGCCATGCTGCTGCTGGGCTTTCTTTCGGTGGACGAATTGCTGGCGGTCTTCTCGAACCCGGCCCCGATCACCATCGCAGCGATGTTCGTCCTGTCCGGCGCCTTGCTGAGAACCGGCGCGCTGGAGGAAGTGGCGGGCTGGGTGATCCGGCGCACGCTGCGCAAACCCCGGCTGGCGGTTGCGGAAATCGGTGCAGGCACGGTGGTGGCATCGGCCTTCATGAACAACACGCCGGTCGTCCTGGTGATGATCCCCATCGTCAAGCGCCTCGCCAAGGCGGTGGGAATCGGCGCTACGCGGCTGCTGATCCCGCTTTCCTACCTTTCTATCCTCGGCGGCACACTGACTCTGATCGGAACCTCCACCAATCTCCTTGTCGACGGCGTGGCGCAAGAACAGGGTCTTGAACCCTTCACCATGTTCGAGATCACCGGCGTGGGGCTCTGGGCTGGTGTGGCGGGGTGCTGCCCGACCGCCAGCCTCGTGCGCTGGACGAGGCGGCCGAAAGCGATGTCTATCTCTCCCATCTTTCGCTGGTTTCGGACAGCCCTATGGTCGGCCAGCCGATCGGACAGATCGCGCTGTCGCGCCGTCCGGGCGTGCGCATCCTCGGCCTGAAACGTGGGGGTGAAATCCTGCGCGGCGATATCGAAGAGCATGTCCTCGGCGCGGGCGACCAGCTGGTGGTCTCCTCCAGCCCCGCCGAGCTCGCCTCGCTGGCGGAGGCGTACGATTTCCGCACTGGATTGACCGGTGTCGGCGGCGGAGTGGTCACTGCAGGGCCGGAGCGTCCGCGCGATCTTTCCCTGGTCGAAGCGGTCGTATCGTCGGCCCATCCGATCATCGGGCGTCGCCTCGCCGATATCCCGCTGCTGTCGAAGCTGCGCGTACGCGTGCTCGGCCTGTCGCGCCCCCGGCATGTCGCCGGCCCCGAATTGGCAGAAGTGCGCGTGCGGGCGGGCGACCGGCTGCTGATCGCGGCAGGAGAGGACGCCACCCAGGCCCTGCAGGCCAATGTCC